>Ga0209922_101967_pt1 | contig 18738 bp, 21 predicted proteins | sample ThiBiot_500_biof_FD_183946 | JGI IMG/M metagenome (GOLD analysis project Ga0209922, IMG submission 183946) | Wastewater bioreactor microbial communities from Cape Town, South Africa - Thiocy_expt_500_biof (SPAdes) | ecosystem: Engineered > Bioreactor > Thiocyanate-remediating > Anaerobic-Aerobic ...
ATTTATTTGTTTGTTTCGAAAGTCGATTAAAAGCGAACAGAAAGAGAGGAGCGAATGTTTAGGATAAATTTAAAAGTTCAGCTTGTTGAAGGACGATTTCATCGAGATTGTCCGATGTTAATTGTTGCTGTTCGACTATCGATGGTCGTCGTGATGTTTGCATTTGAACTAGTTGCATGTAGTTATTTCCGAGGCCGAATTTCGTCATCGTATTTAGAACGTATTCGCTCGATGCCAATTGTGTGCCGTACTGAGCAACGTACATTTGAGGATCGACACGAACTGTACCAAGTTCGCGAATGTTTTTAACGAGATCGACTCGTGGAGCGTCATAGGTGATGACGGTATTTTTCTGAACGGAATTTTGAATGATCGGTGGAGCACGTTCGACAACGACTCGACGTTCTTCTTGGGGTTTATAGGGAAGCCATTTTTCGATGATCACTGACTGGGGTTTTGAGGGCAGAGGAGCTTGCCGTTCGACGATGACTTTTCGTGGGGGAGGCGGAGGAGCTGGTAGATATTTAGTGACAATTCGTGGCGGTTCCATCGGAGGTGGAATAGGTGGTTGTTCACGAATGACAATTGGAGGTGGAGTGACAGGAGCTGGTGGTTGCTGACGAATAATCAATGGAGGTGCTTCGGGTGGTTGTGGTGCTCGAATTTCTCGAACAATGATAGGCGCTGGTGGTGGAGGAGTTGGTGGTTGTAAGTAACGAATTGCTACATCTTGTTGATAGGTAATTCGTCCGTTATTTGGTCGATGAATTTGTTCAGGATTTGAATCTTGATTGATAGGATATTCGTTGAAATTGATCATTGTGCCAGTATTTTGAAATTGTTGATGAAATTCATTTGTTGGCGATAGACGGTATCCTTCGACATCGATTTCCGAAAAATGCGAATTGTCAATATATTTTTCCGACATTTGCATGATGATACTCTGTTTTCCTAACTATCTATTTAAATACCTCATCTCCTCCTCTTCCCGTCGGTGAATAATTCAACGATTGATTATTCATGTGTAACTCGATTACTCACCTGTGAGGGTTTTTTTTGATATAATTGAATAGTAGATTCATACAAACGTTGCCCATAATAATGCCCGAATTCATTTCGAAAATATTCGAGATTTTGTGGTTCTGAATGAGATGTACGGTAAGCATTAGGAATGTATTTCTAAAATTTCAAATGATTCCAATCGAAATATTATTTCTCTCTTTCTCGATCAATTTCTTACGAGTATAATCTGATTTACTCGTTTAACCGTATTCTTATCTGAGGGTGATAATGCTGAATTTTCATGTAATTTAGTTATTCGTTCACCAAGAATTTTAATAATCGGAAAAACTAATCGTTCAATTGTCTAGAATTGTCAAATTATAATTGCAAAATGTCGACAACTATTTCTTACCTCTTGTCCCATTTCACAAAGGCCAATCAGTGCACCATAGTGTGTCACAAGAGACAATCGTTCGTTATGAAATGTTTGCAAATAAATTCCGACAATTCGATTTCTCAAACCGTGAACATTGGTCGCAAACATTCTGTTAAAAAAAGCCGATCATCTTTTTTCAATTTATCGATTTTGTTGATTTTACTTGATCATAAGAGCGCAGCATTTAGCAGCGTGATCCCGTAGTTCCCAATGATCGTCAGTATCTGGCTGTGCACAAATTTGTTTCGAAAGAATGCAAGACATAATCGCGGGAAATAATTGATGAAGCTAAATAAGAAACTTTGGTTGTTTTTTTTTCGAGAAACTTTCTTCTCTTATTCATACATATTTTTCACAATACAAGGATTTATTTTCAATCAATGCATTGATCATTTGTATAAGTGATTTTAAATAGACTAGACTGTTCTGTTGAATGTTCACTTTAATACCTTCGCAGATAAACAAAACAAGACGAGGTAGAATCTGATGAAGACCAGTTTCAGTTGTTAGACTCTCGATAGCTTTCTAATTGGATAAATAAAGATTTGAAGATATAATCTATGAATTCGTACTTTTTGTTTGTGACTATCCTTGTCGATACAAGCTTCAGTTATTTCTTTATAAAATATTTGTTGTTCCTGAAAATACCCAAAAAACAAAAGTTCGAGAATATTCGATTGTTTTCGGTTTTATCTTACCAATGACAGTTCGTGTGGGTTTGACGTTCGGATTTTCACTGAATCAACATTATAACGCTTTTTTGCCACAAGTTTTGTCTACGAAATTTTTCAAAATGTTTTTCTTTGAAACGACCTTGAGACACATACTGAATCTGCCGTAGCGGTTTCGTGAGGATTTTCATTGATCGTCGGCTGTTTACCTTCGATTGCAAGCCAATGCGCTAAAAGCCCAATGGGTTAATTTGCATGAATCAAATCCCGAGAACAAACCTCGAAGTGACACATCCAATGGTACTTTGGGCAAAGGTAATTTTGCTAGTTGATCAAGTGAAATTTCGTGCTGACTAGAGGTGATGCATGAAGCGACAGGAAACAATGGCTACGAGGAAGAAAAACCACAACTACACGAAATTTCGTTTCGCAAGAGAAATTACATCTAAATATCGAGTTTTCAATGCCGATTCGAAATCTTCGACTAACATATGTGTTCGTCGACATGTTCGAGAGAATTTAAGTGCGTCCTAGAAAGGAAAAAACGAAAATCTTGAAATGGATTCTTCCTTGGTTTTTTCCTACTTACCAATAAAAGAAATTGGACAATACCAGTTGTTTCAAGAGTTAGAAATCGAACTGACTCGTCCGATAGGTTCGAACATTGATTGTTGTTAGCAATAGATCGAATTGTTGAATAAGGAAAATGTATATTGAGCTCATTTGTTGTCATCTTTTGCCGAAAAAAAACAACAATAGTGTTTTGCTCACATGATACAACAATGTTTCGTGATAAAATACTAAAAAGTTACCTTTTATATACAGAAAGGGTTAGTCATACGACTGGTTCGGATTGTGCAAGTTCGAAAAGAAAACGTTTTCTTTTTTGAATCATTATATATTCAACCTATCAACTGTCGACAAGTCTTATGCAGAATAGAATCATTTTATTTCTTTTTTTCCTTATTCAGCTACTTGGATTAAATAAACTTATTTTAAAATATGCTGGAGAGTAAAAAAAAGGAAGAGAGAAAACAAACGTCATGGTGACTGTGCATCGAAAAAAGAGGCATTTGCGTTTAGTCATCGGAAATAGAAAGTTCTACGAGGTGTTCTGTGTTGGTTCTTCATCAATGAATAAAAAATTGACACCGACAATGAAATAGATGACGCCATCGAACACCTTTAAAACAGATGTCATTCAATTTCAATTAGTAATCGAATGTTCACGTACGAAGATTTTGAATTCAGACAGAAAATCAATTAAAAGTCACTGTAAATCAGAATGTGTAATTAGTATGACCTTTTGCAACAATTCATCAGACATCATTGGTTCTTGCATCATCGAACGAAAACGAATGAGTCATAGACGAAGACGAATATTATAGTTTCTCCTCTTTTGGTCAAGTTTTTGAATATCTAACGATGCAAAATCTTTGTCTAACCAATACTCGAACAGTAGTTTTAAGTGATTTAACCGGTGCAAATGCAGTTCGACGTTTTGCTGTTGATTCCGATAAGCAAACGATCTATTTGCTAACATCATCTTCGATTTATTCATTAGCATTAGAGAATGAATATCTTCAATCGATCTATTCATCACCGGATTCGACTGTTCAAACTGAAGATCTTTGTTTTCTTTCGGAATTAAACCATTTAATATTCGGTCTTTCCAATGGTGATCTACTTTCTCTACAATTCGAAGATGAATTCGAATTCAATGCAAATGTAATCGGAACATTAGAAGAATGTATACATGAGGTGAGATCAAGTCCTGATCAACAGATACTTGTTATTGCAACAGGAACTAAAGTTCTTCTCTTATCTCCACATAATGATTACGAACCAATTGCAGAAAATCCTCTTGATACAGCTGACTTCGGTGAACAACAATTAGTTAACGTTGGTTGGGGTTCGAAAACAACGCAATTTCATGGTTCACTTGGAAAAAAAGCTGCTCTCGAAACAACGAATCCACTTCCGACTCGATTACATTCGGAATTTGATGACAAACGAAGTCATGTTGTTTGGCGTGATGATGGCGATCTATTCGCTGTTTCATTTATTTCTCTAACAAATCAATGGCGAACAATAAAAATCTACAATAAAAACGGACAATTACAAGCAACCAACGAATTATCATTGAATGGATACATTGAATCGGCTTTTGCATGGAAAATCAGTGGCGAACTAATTGGTGCAGCTATGAGATTTAATAATGGACAAAAGCTAACAATTAGTTTCATGGAAAAGAATGGTTTGAAACATGGCGAATTGATACTTGATAATCAATATCAATATGTTGAACATTTATCTTGGAATAAAGATTCGAGTATACTCGCAATTGTTCTTCGACAAGAAGTAAAATGATCTCATTCGAAAGATTTTTTTATCTTTCTTTCTTTCTTTTTAAGAAACAATCCATTCTTCAACTTTGGTCATCGAGTAATTATCATTGGTATTTAAAACAAACATTTCCTTTCGAAACGAATACAAACATTCAAATGATTCAATGGGATTTGGATCAAGCAAATAAACTCCATTTTCTAACTAATCAAGGCCAATATCAAACAATGACTTGGTCGTGGACAAGTCAAGTGAGTTATACAAATGCACGTTCACTTGTCTATCTCATCGATGGATCACGTTTACTCATCTCGGATTTTACACATTCATCGATTCCACCGCCAATGTCATCGTATGAAATCACTTCACCAACGTCGATTCTTGCAGTTGCGTTCGATGAAGATGTCAATCAATTGATTTTGATTCTCTCCGATCGATCGATTGCGATCTGTGGACCGAATCCATCGGATAACAAAGAATTTCCAACAATCAATCATCTCGAAGGCAATCGATATCTCCAATATGTAAACACATTGATTCCATCATCAGAATCGCCAATTCAATCGCTTGCAAATGCAACACATTTTCGTTTGATTAATAATCAAATATATTTCATCGAAAATAATCAATTGCTAATTTACAATCTCGAAAATCGAGTATTAACTAAACATAAACTAAATTTCAATTGTTTAACAACAACTATCAATCATCAAGAAAGCAAACATTTATATCTTCAAGATGAACATGGTAAAATCTATCTCTTCGATCAAAATGAATTCCATAGTAAAATGCTTTTTCCTCGTGCATGTCCGCAATTCTCTGTCATTGCCAATGGGCAATTTCTTGGTCTCACAGAGAACTATCGTTTGTATCTCAATACAACTGAATTAGCACATAATTGCAATTCATATTTCATTCATGATAAAACCATTCTCGTCTATTCAACATTGCAACATCAATTAGTTTTTCGTTCGTTGATTAACGATCAACAAATGTCCGAGATCAGCTATCGACGAACAGGTTATTTCTTTTTCGTTTTCAAACAAAAAAGATGATTGTGTTTTTTTTCAAAGAACGTGGAACTCGAATTGTTTGTACGGCTTATACGGATTTGAAACTTGTTCTTCAAATGCCACGTGGCAATCTCGAGACGATCTATCCGCGTCCGTTGTTACTCACTTACATCAGTTCGGAATTGCTCGATCCCAATGTCAAAAACTACAAACGTGCATTCGAATTAATGCGTAAGAATCGTTTGAATTTAAATTTTCTCTACGATTATAATCCATCGCAATTCATCGATAATCTACCTCAATTTATCGCCAATGCACGAAACGATGATGACATCTGTTTATTTCTCAGTGAAATCGATAATGAAAAAAATACACGAAATGAATACATGAAATATATTCTTAAATACGATGATACGATTGTGATCGATCAATCGAAATGGTATCCGAAAGCGAATTTAATTTGTGAACGTTTTCGTTCGTATCTTCAAACACCGGGGAATATCAATTCGATTCTAACAAGTTATGTTAAACAATCACCATCGAATCTCGAAGGTGCATTAAAATTTCTCAACGAACATCCTCAATCGTTCGATGCAGCCATTCGTTATATGACGTATTTCATTGACATCGATCGATTGTATGATATTGCGTTGGGCACGTACAATTTCGATCTTGTTTTAATGATCAGTGAAAAAACTCAAAAAGATCCGAAAGAATATCTACCGGAATTGAATCAATTACGTTTAATAACCAATGTTCATTGGAGAAGATTTCGAATCGATTGTCGATTGAAACGTTTTCGAAAAGCCATTGAAAATGCTTGCGAATATCTAATCGAACAAATACTCAATCCAACTGACGAAAATATTGAGAAGAACTTTCATGAATTTGTTAATATTCTTGAAACACATCGTTTCTATCGAATTGCTCTACGAAAGATTCTTTCGAGTGCAGAAATACAGTCAACGATGAATTATGTCAAAAATGTCATTCAATTATACGGTGATTATCTCGTAACGAAAAAATATTATATCGAAGCGGGGCTTGTTTACGAACGAGCTGAATTGTACGAATTAGCGAGTCAAGCGTTTCGGCAAGGTAAAGATGTGCAAAACGCCCTTAAATTATTGCCACAGCAATCATGTCAACAAATCAACGAACAATATCGTTCGTTAGCCGAACAATTTCGTCATGATTTACTCTATGTTGATTCGGGTCAAATCTTTGAAATCTATTTGAATGATTACGAAGAAGCACTTGTCTCGTATGTTCAAGGTCATGAATGGTCGCATGCCAATCGATTATTTTTTACAACACTTAAAAATCGTCGAGATTTATACGAACATGAATTTCTCAGTGCATTCAATCATTTCTATGATGACATACAAAAACAAATTCGAACTGATCAAGACAAATTTCAAGAATATCTTCAACGATTAGCCGTTCTTCGTACGAATCTTTTTCAACATATCAAAGAAATACTCGATTCAGGTCGAGATTATGATATCGACGAGAACGATGATCAATCCGATGACGAATTTGGTGGTGCTGGTGATGATCGAAGAACGATTGCAACACGAACAGCCGATGACAACGGATCGATTCGAACACGTTTAACGAAAAAATCAGGCTCAGTATCATCGAGTAAGAAATCTCAACGACGTGCTGCTCAACAAGCCGAGAAATTAGTTCAACTGAAACAAGGTTCGAAACATGAAGATCTCGCACTTGTTCGAGAACTTTGGTTGTTGATAACAAAATTCGATCGATTAAATATCGATATTCGGCATGTAATTAAAATTTGTTATCAGATAAGTACGCACGAACGATCACTTGAATATGAATATAAAGGTGAAGCATTGCAAAATCAATATTCAAACTTGATGACTACGATTGAAAAAGAGCTGCCTGCAATTTGGTTGACTACTCCTGATCAACAGCAACAACAAAATGTCCAGAATATGGTGATTAAAAAGAAGATTCGAGAGAAATTTAAAAAAGATTTAGATTTAATATCGAACCAATATCGTGTACCGGCGAATTTAACCTCGAAAACGTCACAATGGAAACTTGTACTTTTTGATTTTGATATTACTGTGTGACATTTTGTTATTGACAAAAAATAAAAACACAATCATAATCATAAATCACAGTGATTATTGAGGACATTTTTGTTTTTTAAGATAATGAGCTCGGTTATAGATCGTTTCGATTGGGTTTCGGACTACGGACCTTGTTTTGTTCTACCAGCAGTCAATTTCGACGTTCTTTATGAGCCCAAAGACTTCTACGCTGAACTAAACAATAGTTTTGCTAATGCCACGCAACGAATTTACATTTCATCATTATATTTCGGTACAGATCCGTATGAATATCAAATGGTAAAGACAGAATTTTTTGTTTTTCAAAAAAACAATTTTTCAATTGAACTAGATTGATTCAATTCGAACGGCATTAGATCGAAATCCGTCTCTTCGACTTGTTGTTCTACTTGATTATTTACGTGGCCTTCGAATCGATAATCATCAAGATAAAACAACATCGAAAAGCATGTTTCTACCATTGATCGAACAGTATTCATCTCGAGTCGAATTCTATTTATTTCACACGCCATTACTCTATGGTTTTCTGAGAAAAATCGTTCCGAATCGAATCAATGAATCTTGGGGCACGCAACATATGAAAATCTATATGGCCGATAATAATCTAATCATTAGTGGGTAAATAACCGTGAAATTAAATATTTTATTTACTCTATTTGTTTGTTTGTTTTTCCAGTGCAAATTTAAATAAATCCTATTTCGATAATCGACAAGATCGATACTTAAAAATCAACAATTCACCAAATTTATGTCAATTCTTTATTGATACCATTGAAACAGTTGCACAGCATTCATTTCAAGTCAAACCAGCAATTGATGAGCCGATGTTCATGGGTGCACATCATCCTTTCGAAGGTGATAACAGTAAATATCGTGTTGATGCCGAACAAAGTCTTTCGTTATTATTCAGTACATATCGAACGAAATATCCTCGACCATCGTCTCTGTCCGATGACGATGTTCTTGTCGTACCATTAATACAAATGGGCATGTTTAATATAAATTACGATCGAGATTTTAACATTTATCTCTATTCGAATTTGCCGGAGAATTCAAGTTTATATCTGGCAACATCATATTTCAATATGACAAGCGAATACGAAAGAGAAATCATCGATAACAAACGAGACGATACAACAATCTGTTTGCTAACCGCTTCACCAGAAGCAAATGGCTTCTATGATAGTCGAGGTATAAGCAGGTACATACCGGCTGGTTACACAGAAAACGAAAAGGCATTCGTTGAAAAAGCGGAAAAGAAATGTTCGGATAGTGAACAAATTCAAATGTTTGAATATTATCGACCACAATGGACGTATCATGCCAAAGGTTTATGGATGTACGAAAGGGATAATGATTATCCGACATTAACTTGTATTGGTTCGCCAAATTTCGGTTTGATAAAGAAGAAAAAAAGCGAAAATGTCTTTTGTTCATTTCATATTTTTGATTTGTTTAGGAGCTCGTTCGATTCAACGTGACATCGAAGCTCAATTGGCAATCGTCACTAACAATCGTGAATTACGTACGAAGTTTCATCGCGAACGTACTCGATTGTTTCAACACGGAACACTTGTGACGTCTCAAACATTCAAACAAACATCTCGTCTTGCACCTTTTTGGGCACCGTTGTTTATGAAAATTTTTCGAAATTTTTTCTAAAATAAAATTTCTTGGCCTTTGTTTACCTGTAGCAGCAGGAAATAAACTAATAGAATTCGAAAAAAAACAGCACACATACAAATATGGCACTTTCAAGATGATAAAATAACTAAAAAACCAGGTCGTTGAATCGACGAAAATAATCATTAACTTCAATTTGAAGAGATTTTTGTTTTTTGAGTGAGAAAAACAACAACTTATATCTATCAACACTCGAAAATGAAAACATACATTATTTGTAGACATGACTAATACAATGATGAGAGAATGTGTTGATTGAAGTAAACGAATCCGTATGAAGAAATAAAAACGAACGACGGAGAGAGAGAGAGAGAGAGAGAGAGAGAGAGAGAGAAAAAGAACGATGCAGAACAGAATAAGTTACATTCGACGATATTCAGATAAGATTGACAAATAAAATATCCGAACTATTCGAACAATTTTTATCCGCCAACAGTATAAATCTGTAACCTTCTTGGTCAATAGTTTTTATGTTAATTTTCTTTTTTTCTTTTTCATCTCCATTCATTTCAAGAGCAAACTACTTGAAAGATGAAATTGATTTTCTTGCCTTTATATATTAAACAAGAAAATCGATTTTTATATTTCAGTTATCTTCTTTTTTTCTTTATTCTTCGACAAATAAATCCTGTGTAAGCTGAGAATTACTATCGAGACGATCATTCGTTCGTTTCTTTTATCAATTCAAGATGTACGGATACTTATTCGCGTTTGTTCGAGAGAATAAGTCATATTATTATTCTCCGAAATAATTGTCCTTCGAGTCTGAAAAGAAAACGAAAATGTCGTATTCACTTTTGCAATTGAAAAACTTCTTTCAACCTATTTGTCATCATTGTTCGTCGATGCATCATCAAAAGTACGTCTTTCATGTTAGTTTACATAAGCATTTACATATTATAATCAAGTGCTATTTACTTATTAGGTACCGAAGAGAAAGAATTTTGTCACGGTTATTTTGTCCTTGGGTTTAAAAGAAAAAAAAACAAATTTTACGCTTCTCTTCAGATTTACAGATGAACGTCTCATCACAAGCTATCGTTATACCGACGAATCATCAACGTCGGCGATTGCTACCGGGAACGCATAAATCAATGTTTCCTGAAACATCACCAATCGGTGTCAGTAATAAAATCAAAGCAATTCAATCGCGTAAAACTCGTTTGAATCCAGTTTTACACGAAACTGAATACACAAATATTCAACCGTTAAATTTTGGCTATTCGAATTCGAAAGATAAACTAACAGTTTGGACAGCTGAAAAATTATGTAATCGAAGTAAAGGCTTTCGACTCGATCGTATACCGACACGACCAACTATCGTTCATCGTCCGTCGGCCTATTCGACTGCTCTTATGAATCAACAGACTGGTTTATGGACAAATAAACAGCAACAACAACTGCTACAAACAAATCGACATTCACCAACAATTACACCACCTCATGATTCGGTTAAAAATAAATCAGTAGGTGGTAAAATGCCTGAGATTGTTCCACAGCAGCGAACACAACAGACTGATCTTCCTCGACCTCTTGTAACAAGTTCCAATGAAACTCTCGAACATGAAAATGATCTTGTCATGGACAAAGAATTTGCTGAATATTTCGAAAAAGCTATTGTAAAATGTGCCGATTGGCTGCTTAAATACGTATTTATCGACGACAAATAATTAACTATATTCTTGTGTTATACTTGCAATATTGAACAAAAAATAAAATAGAATTATTTTCCTATCGAATCTATCTTTTACATAGTTGACCCGTGTAGGCGAAAAGTTCGATATGTTTTTTTATTTTGTTTTCGTTTTATGGTTCTCAAAGATAAGAAATCATGTAGGTTTTTTTCAAGTACATGTCGGTGGTTTATAGTTTGGAAAGAGTTTCGACGAACAAACACCGAAACAATCCATCATTGGTCGATTCAGTTCGACAAGATGATTACCGGTAAGACGAAGAAGAAATTTATAGTAACCCGGTCGAATAACTTGCGGATCGACAACAGCCGAATGAAAGACAAGTGCAGTTGAAACCGCGTACAAAATCGAATCGAATCCAGTAAATAATGGCACTTTCTTATTATGTGCCAAACGAAAATAGATACTCTAATAATAACATCAATTACTTTCGTGAAATTCGAGAAGAATTTGTTAACAAACTTCGATTAATTTTGCCATCATATACATGGCAATTGTTGAGCTTTTGAAAAACAACATCGAAAAACCAGCTAAATAACCGGCAACAAGACCATGTTCGGGTCGATCCTGTTTTAAAATATTACGTAATAAACAGCTGACTAACTAAGAGAAAAGGAAAGTTTTTGTTTGAATAGATTATAGTTGAGTTTACTCGATAAATTCCCGAGTAAAAACCAAAGAATAAACCTAAACTCAAGGTCGATCGATTCAACGATCGAAAATACGAAAGTGGATGTTTGAAATATTGAATAGGCGATTTAGTTAAATGCAAAATCAATTGAATAAAAACGCCAACGGAAAAACGTTTAGCAAAACCCTGCAAAGAAGAACAAAAAAAGATTTTCATTCGTTTGAAATCAATTTCTCAAACCGAAAGAATATGAATCAAACAATGATATCGATGTTTACACACAGCATGATTTCGATTTTGAAAAACAGCTCGTTGTTTAATACGATCGAAATAGGCGGCAATTCGAGGCCATGTTTTCGGTTTCGGCGGAGTTTCGATTGTTAATACAGGTGCACATTCTTCTTTGCCAATAAGAAATCTAACAAAAAAGAAAAATACAAACGATTTGAAAGAAAAAGTAAGTCAAAATACCTAACTGCCGAGAATAGAAAAGCATTGTGTTTATGTTCGGATACAGTTCTAAAAAAAAACGTTCAATAAGATTGATTTATGATTATCGATTTTCACTGACTTCAGTAAGAATGTGTAAATAGCCGAGGCAATTGCAAAGATAAGCACCTGAATGAATTTTTCATCTTTGAAAATTAGCTTTGAAAAAAGGTATTTACTTCTCCGTTCTGTAATGGAGTAATTAACTTTCGTTGTACAGCTCTTTTAAAAAGAAGTTCAGAAGCCTGTTTTTATGAGATCGAGAGTTTGTCTTAAAACAAAAAGAAAACAAATAATAACTCACTATATTAGCCATGTAGAGAGCGAGAGCACCACGTCGATTTTTTCTTTCGATAAGAATCGATGGAAGAGTACAAAAAATAATTTGAAAAAATAATTTATTATAACTAATATGACCAAAAAGTTGTCTGAATGAAAAGAAAAGATCGATTTCTTCTTTTGTTGTTGAAAATTAATCTATAATTTGATGTTACCTGCCCGCACAACATGAAGGCATGAATAGAAATCCATGAATACCGAGAAAAATCGTCGAACGAATCGTATCTTTCACTGTATTAATTAGAAGTTTTCGTAGATCCTTGAGTGATTTAACTTTCCGTAGTTTAATGAGTCCTGTGATCTAAAAACAGACACATTCGTTTCTTCTCTCTCGCGCGCTGTCTTTCGAATTAAATTTAACAATCTCACTCCGTATAAAACACAATAGATTTTAAACGATTCTCGAAAACATGGCTTTGTCAAAGCTAATGCAGCTGGAATGCAATGTTCATTCCATGGATGAAGCACTTGATTACATTGGTAGGGTATTGTTGCACGGGACTGCACGTTCATACTCGAAAATTACGTGACCTGTTTTGCATGTAAACTTTTATCTTGTGTAAGATAAAAGAATTTTTTCGGGACTCTGCGCTCTAGATTTTGCCATTTTTCGTTTGATTAGTTACGAGAAGTATTCAATAGACAGTGTGTAACTAGTTGTCGCCAGTTAACACAGATTTTGCATTTGTAAAAGATTCGACATTTAATATTATTCGATTCTGTTTAATGAGAAATCAAACTGTTCCCTTAGTCAAAAAACTAATTTCTTCGTTTTTTTTCTGTGTCATGCTGCTACTCATCTATTTGATTGGTAGACGAAATGCAATTAAATATTTCGTTCTGGAATCAAATAAAAAATTGAAATACGCAATAAATTATCGAATTTGGGATAGAGGTCAAATCGACCAACTCATTTAGATAAAAAAAATTTCAAGTTAATCAACATTGAAAATTTCAAATACAATGATAAATACAAAAAGTCCTTTGAACAATGTTCAATTCTTTCGACAAATGAATTAAGGAGGCCAAAGACCAGCCTTCATATTAACGAATACGGATTGGAGGTGTGGCAGTCCACCTTCTCGATTCTACGTACAGTTCAAAATTATATGGAAGATGCCTAGTTTTTTCTCTTTCGTTCTCTCTCTTTCTCTCGATTTTCATAGTCTTTGTTTAAATCGCAACAGCAGGCGCATTCATTTCACTTTGTTGCTAACAGTGCGTTAGATTATTTTCTGTTTCGTATACAACAACAACAATAACTGCTACATTCGATCAAACGGTAAGCGTGATTTTGGCTGATGAAATAGATAAAATACGTCGTTGTTTGAATTGTGAATTTGTATTACTCATCGATTCATTCTACGCACACGTTGTCGAAAATGAGTCATTTTCCGTTTTTAAATTGATACGATGCCTATAAATAGTTACTGACTACTGTTATTTGTTCTTTTAGTTTGCATTTTACACGTATACAATTTATTTTCATAACTAAACTAACAAATACAAAAAAATGGATAGAATCGTTTCGGAAAATAATCTCTCATCATCATTCCAGACAACATTAGCTGTTGGCGGTGCACTTGCTCTTGTTGCCGGCGCTGTTATTCATCGAAATAAGGGTAAAATCTCTTCGCTCTTGGAAGAAGATCTTGTCAATACGCCAATCAATCAAAATATCGATTGGGGAAACTTAACCATTCCTGCCAAAGCACAAGGTCATTCCGAAGCACGTGTGGCCGCGTCACTTGGCACACGTCCATTATATACAACTGCAAAATCACCATTGGATGATCGAACTTACTCGACATTTTATGAAGGATTTAAAATTGGAAAAGAGATTGCAAGTAAAAAAGGCGACACGAGATGTTTGGGCTATCGAACTGATCGTAAATCCGAATATCAATGGATCAGTTACGATGAAACAGAACGAATTGCAACTGAAATCGGCAGTGGCTTAATTCAAATTGGCGAAAATCACGGTCAAAATACATTCATCGGCATCTATGCTACTAATAGTGCTGAATGGTTGACAACTGCGATTGCTTGTCATTTTCATAGCATGATCTATGTACCACTCTATGATACACTCGGCGAACAAGCTATTGCGCATATTATTAATCAGACATCATTGAAAACGATTTTTATTGATCAATATGACAATGTTTTAATTGTTTTTAAATTACTCAAAGAAGTGCCAACATTGAAACGAATTGTTCTTACGAAGAAATTAACTGAACAACAAGAAAATGATCTTAAAAAGAAAGCAAAAGAAACTGGAATTGAAGTTTATACATTTACTCAATTACGAGTGAGAAAAATGAATTTTAAAATCAAGATTTTCGATTGTTATCTTTCGATTTGTAGGAACTCGGAAGATCGAAACCAGTTGCTCATCATGTAAGTCAAACATATTCGAATTAATTCGAATCAATCTTTGCATTTTTGTAGCCACCTAAGCCCGATGATATCTTCGAAATCTGCTATACAAGTGGTACAACCGGTTTACCAAAAGGTGCCATGTTAACACATAAGAATATCATCTCATTAGTTCAATCTGTAACTGATTCATTCGTAAGAGAACTAGAAAAATCAAAAAAAAACGAAACAATACAAAGAATTCGTTCGTTTTTTTTAGAAACCTGTTATGACTGAATTAGAAACATTGATTTCTTATTTACCATTAGCACATTCATATGAACAAACAATCGAAGTAAATAGATTCATAATTGTACAAAAAAAAATTAATCTATTGATATTTGTAGTTATTCTGTTTATGTAATGGTTTCAAAATTGGCTATTTTCTTGGTGATGTTCGTCAATTAGCCGATGATTTAGCTGCTTTAAAACCAACAATCTTACCATGTGTGCCACGTCTTCTCAATCGAATGGTAAATTTCGATAGATTCATCAATAAATACATTCAAAATCGAACAATTGTCCATTTCTAGTACGATAATATCCAAGCCACAATTCGTCAATTAAGTCCAATGAAACGTTTCTTATTTAACATGGCTCTATCAGCTAAATCTCGTGATGTTAATCAACATCGTGTCGCTCGTCACATGCTCTGGGACGGTTTAGTTCTCAAACGTATTCAAGAACGGCTCGGTGGCAACGTCAAATTAATCGTCAGCGGTGCTGCACCATTATCACCAACAGTTCTCGGATTTCTTAAACGTGCTTGCGGTGCCTACGTTCTCGAAGGCTACGGTCAAACGGAATGTTGCGGTGTTTCATCATGTCAAGCAGTTGGCGATCCAACAACTGGAAACATTGGCGTGCCATTGTACTGCAACATGATTAAATTAGCTGATGTACCCGATATGCAGTATTATGCGAAGGATGATGTTGGCGAATTGTGTATCAAAGGATCGAATGTATTCAAAGGCTATTATAAAGACGAAGAAAAAACTCGAGAAGCTATCGACAGTGAAGGATGGTTGCATACGGGCGATATTGCTAAATGGACACCGGTAGGATTTTTGTTTGAAAAATTCCTTGAAATCAATTGGTGCCTTTCAGACCGGACAAATTCAAATCATAGATCGAAAGAAACATATGTTTAAATTAGCACAAGTATGTGTTCGAAACAAAAGAAACGATTTCGTTTTGTAAACATCCTCTCTCTCTCTCTCTCTCTCTTTCAGGGTGAATATGTCGCACCCGAACGTATTGAAAACATTTTTATTCAAAGTCGTTTTGTTGCTCAAGTTTTTGTCTACGGCAATGGCTACAAGGTTTCTAATCGAATCGGTTTCTTTTCAATAAATTACAATATTTTGTTTTCTTTCGTAGAGTTATACCGTAGCTGTTATCGTTCCTGATGAAGAAATTTTAGTCAAATATGCACGAGAGAAGAATATCTCGGGTGATATATCTGATTTATGCAAGAAAACGGAAATTAAAAAATTGATTTTTGATGATCTTAAACAATTGGGCAAAGAACATTTATTGAAAGGATTCGAAATGGTTAAAGATATTTATCTTCATTCCGAACAATTTTCAACGGAAAACAATCTTCTAACACCAACAATGAAGAGCAAACGACCCGAATTGGGCAAATATTTTGAAAAAGAAATCGACGAAATGTATAAAGATATCGAATAAATACGATATCGTTCATAGTCAGATAAGATATTTATCGAGAATCCTATGTTTTTGCTCATATATCGATGTTTATTTCTTTTAACACACGACTTCTCCTTTTATTTTTATTCTCCTAAGAAAAAACATCGTTTTGTTGTTGTTTTTATTATTTTGTTTTGTTTTTTTTTGTGTTGGATTTTGTTATTTTTAAAAAAATACATATATATCAAACTGAAGTGAAGGAAAAAAACCGATATATCGACTCGAAAGTTATGCTACCAACAACTGCCCTCTATAATAACATTCGATGTGATTTGTTTGTCAGTCAGTTCGAGCAGTTGAATGATGATTCAAATACATTGTTCTTAGACTGAGAACGTTTTTCATCGAAATCTAATGAAAATATTCTTTTGTTATTTCAGAGAATTCAAATAATAAATAGTTTCGCATTTTTTCCTTTTCGTTTTCTTTTTATTTACTAAATTATGACGGATAATAATCGTTTGAATCTTTCGGCTAAAGACGAAGCTCTATTAATATTAGAATATCTCGAAAATGAACAGCTATCGAAAACATTTTTAAATTTTCTCGATGAAAATCCGCATCTTGTCGATTTACGTTCACGTTTATATTTTTACTATCTTAATCCTGAACAATATCAATATGAAACTGAGAGTGAAGTTCGTGATTTTCAAACATTTTTTAATTTATGCAAACAAAATGGTTCGAACACATTGTTGTTGTTATTGTTTTTCCTTATAAAAATCTTTCTTTAGAACATATGACACAAACATTTCTACCTTCTCAAGAGATATTATTCGATGATGATTTTTTAAATGTTGGTCTCAATGATCTACTTAGTCAAACACCACCAATGGACTATCAACATGAACTGCCTGATACACCTGCACCATCCGTTCCACCGACGATAACAACCGATAATGATGATTTTAATTCGACACTCGAACAATTATTTTCCATGCCTCAAGATTCTTATCTAACATCGATTTCGACGCCACCACCACCGTCAACACCGATACCAGTGGTTCAAACGCTTCCCACCAAAGCATTAGTTACGAAATGTATCGTTGTTACACAAGATTTTCTTCAATCCATGTATAGTCAACAGTCAACAATACCAAGTAATACGATCAATTCAATTAGTCGACCTAAACGTCGTCGACGTCGACGATTAAAAATTGGAAAAGAAAATCATTCTCAACAACGTAAAATCATGCCAAGGACATAAATCGATCAGCAAACAAACAAACAAACTCAATAGTAAAACTCGATCTTTCTGACACTTGTTTCTTTATTTTTTTTGTATTTTGAACATTGTTTGATTTACGTTTGCACGCGTTCAGATATCATTGAACAAAGAAAAAAAAACTACAAAAAGAAAATTCGACATTTTTTTAAAGTTAATTCACTAGATATGATCACAGTTTGTCGATTTGGATTACGAACAATTCTCAAACAACGAAGAAGTAGGATTCATTTCATTTTATGATCTCGAAATCATCAACGAACGTTTTTCCGTAGTTTCAACGGCGACTTTTTCAACATGGAAAGGTAGAATCTATCTATGATTTTCATCGTTCAATCTCTGCTCATTGTGACAGATGTTAACATGGATCGATATGCCGAAGACTACGACGTCGTTATTGTTGGCGGTGGATTAGATATCCTTTTTTCCTGTTTTGTTGATTATTTCAACATAGATTTTGAGTATTTGTTAAATTCCTTAACTGAAATCTACCTGGCCTATCGTCAGCTATCCGATTGAAACAATTATCGAAATCGAAAAAACGCGATGTACGCGTTTGTGTAGTCGAGAAAGGTTCAACTATTGGTAAAAGACAAATTAATTGAATATTATTGACTTGGAATTGTATTCAAAGGTGCACATATTCTATCCGGTGCGTGTATTGAAACACGAGCATTAGATGAACTCATACCGAATTGGAGGCAACAAGGCGCACCAGTGACGAATCCTGTAGTTAAAGATCATTTTTATTATTTGACTAAAGATTCAGCAATATCAATACCGATTTTGAAAGGTATGCCAATGTATAATCACGGGAATTATTTAGTTAGTCTCGGGAAATTAACGATTTGGCTTGGCGAACAAGCTGAAGCACTTGGTGTTGAGATTTATCCTGCAACAGCTGCTTCAGAAGTTCGTTCGTTTTTTTCTCTAACTTTCGAAACAAAAGTTTTCTATTTGTATTTTTCCTTTTGAA
>Ga0209922_101969_pt1 | contig 18728 bp, 24 predicted proteins | sample ThiBiot_500_biof_FD_183946 | JGI IMG/M metagenome (GOLD analysis project Ga0209922, IMG submission 183946) | Wastewater bioreactor microbial communities from Cape Town, South Africa - Thiocy_expt_500_biof (SPAdes) | ecosystem: Engineered > Bioreactor > Thiocyanate-remediating > Anaerobic-Aerobic ...
TTCGACATTCGAATTCAAAAATGAAAAAAGATTCATCATCGAACACGAAAATTGAGAAATCTTCAACAGCAATTCAAAAATCGAAATGCAAAAAGTCAGATCAACCATCATCATCATCATTTTCTTCAATATCGATTCCTCCTGCTCCATTACCAATTAATATGATTACTCCACCGAAAGATGAACAAGATGCTCTTCAATCTATGTTAATGTCTTGGTACATGGCAGGCTATCATGCTGGACAACTCGCTGCAAAAAATTGGAAAAAAGACTCTTGATTTATTTTATTTATTGTTTAAATAAAATATGGAAAATGAAAACGTATATTGTGGTATTTATACTAGAGTTGTTGTTCTATTTTCATTCAAGGAAATGGATCCTGTGTAAATTTCTAACAGAGATAATAACAGAAAACTATCGGGTTTTTTAAAATTTCAAAATCATTTTCAAATTTAGAAATATATCGCCAAAAACTGTATGATGTTAGTAAATAGCATATCAATGCATTATTTGTATGGAAATTCAGTTACTTGGAAACATGATTCATTATCCTTGTGTCCGCAGCAGAAACAGGAGAGAAAAAACGAAACCGTATATATGTATTTTTTATTGTTTTGATTATGAAATCACACCCCAAAGAAAAAAGAAAGAAAACGTCAAAAACTATCAATCCGAAGGTTCTATACTAACAACTCGTGTTAATGTCTCCGGATAATTCTTCGATCCAGGAGGATACCTCGTCGTACGTTGTGGTGTTACATCTCGAATCGATGGTGGAGTTGGTATTCTAGCATATGTTGAACGTTGATTATTATTATTATATGCAGGCAATGTTTGACTCGGTTCGTAGAGATTCACAGGTCGACGTCCTATATTCGTATCGGAATTCTGCCGAATATTCGGTAGAACAGTACGAATAATCGGCGGCATAGTTCGACGTGTATTATTACCCGGTATTCCTTGATCAGTTGTAAATCCCGACAGATTCGAATCAGCACGTTGAGGCATATAATACCCGCCCGGTTTGTCCAATGCATATTCATTTGGATCAGCTAATTGAATCGATTTGAGAATATTCTGTTGACCTTTATTGGACTTTTTCCCCATGGTATTCGTAGGCGTTTGTAGACGCTGTTGAACAGGATTTTCATACAGTTGACTTAATGATCGGAGAGTCTCCGAAGGAAATTCTGGTTGATTGAAAACATCGGGCAGATAAGGCTGTTGTCCTGCGTTTGGATGTTCAATTCGATTTTCGTATAATTCAGGTACGAGATCAACATATTGTGTTTTGAATGTTTTCCATTTTTCTGTTCGTTTTATTTGTTCAGCATGTCGATTAATCAAACGTATACACGCTAATTTCAATGCTTCTGAATTCGATTCATGTGCACAGATTAACATTTCAATAGCATTATCGATTGTTAAACGATGTAGAAGAAAATCACCGATTTGTTTTGTTAATTTATCTAATTCGAAACGTTTAGCTGCAATAAGCAAATCAGGAGCATTTTTTAAACTAATCATACAACGATTTGTATACATATAATTTAAAATTTCATTCATAACATCTGATTGAATATCATCGATACTTATTTGTAGAACATAATCATCATTTGTATTCGATTCATGATATTCACCGATTAAATGTCGAAACCATGTTGAACGACCACCTAAAACAAAATTAACAAATGGAAACATTTGTGAATTTGCGTTTTCTTTTTGGTTTTTGTTACCGAGTATACATCGATGCACTTGAAGTTTGACATCATCTTGACATTGAATCAATGTATCATAGAATAAACCATTTCTTAGTACAGCAAAAAGATCACCTTCGATATCTTTTAAACCGTAGAGACTTCTCTCATTTTCGATTTGTACATCTCGAGCATTCGGATAATTGGGATCGTACATAACAGTCGATGGTGTTGTTTGAGTGACTGAACCACTTAATGAATATGAATCTTCATTTCCTTCGGTTACTGAACCTTCTGATTGATCACGTTTAACACCGAATTGATCGATACTAATCATATTTTGTGTTTCAGCTATTGAACGATGAAAAATTTGTTCATTTTCACCACAATTTTGTATACGTAAATGATAATAAAGTCGTTCACGTTTACAATAATATCTTATGATAAATGTTGAACTATTACAAAACGGACAGAGAGCACGTAGACGTACTCGACCTGTTGTCGATGTTTGCTGTTGTTGTTTGTGATAAGGTACGAGCATACCCGGTGGTGGTCGACCTTGTTTATCGAATTGAATACCATTTTTAATATTATTCGTTGGCACAGGATCGAGTAATGACTCATCACTTAATTGAAATGGTATTAATGATCGACATCGTTCACAATGAAGTGATTCGAATAAAAGATAACCATGACATGTGCAAATTGTTTGAATTGATATGAACATGACAAAAGAACTCTCTTTTTTTCACTATGCGATGGTATGTGTTTATTCTTGATGAGAATTGTTTGATGAAATGAAAATTGAATAAATAAGAATCTCATTTTAGTTTTTGTTTTATTTACTGGTTGCTAATAGAATTTTTAAGGTCTCTTTTCTCTCTCTGTGTCTCTGCCAATTCAATTTCTGAACGACGTAGAAGAAGAAAAAAAAGAACGTAAAGAATATTGTCTGAATGAAGTGTATTCATTTCAATCTCATTAAATATTCATTTGTATTTAATGAGCGATTAACATCTTATGTCAATAGAGCTTAATGAATCTCCTAAAGACATTTGTCTTATTTTTTACTAATCGATTGATTGAGACAGAAAGCAAAAGGACGATGCGTACTCAGTCAGATCATGAAGTCGGAAAATTGATAAGTTATTTCGAAAATTATGTCAATGATTTAAATAAAGATTTATCATTGAATTCAAAAACAAATCATCTTCAACAAATACGAACAACAAGTCAGAATACATCACATCTAACCTATTCATTTGCTGAAACAATTCAAGTTAATCCGACGATAATTGATAATGAAAATATCTACGATTGTCCAACATATCAAACATTAATTCAAACGAATTCATTTTCAAGTCCCGAACAATCCATTGTTCGAAGTATTAAACAACAACAACAACAGCAACGACGACGACAAATATCAGCTCATCAAACTGCAAAGAAACGTCTTCAACGTCGTCGACCACCACAACCAACGTATATCAAAGAGCTAAAAGCTTATCTAGCGCATCGACAATCATCAGTAGTCGAATGTTCGAAAATTAGTGATGTTAAAAAATTCAGTAATGTTCTTGTTTGGTTATCAAATCAAACGGCGACATCACCAGTTAATCTCTCGGATAAAGATAATGAAACTACACATTCAATTACACCTGATTCAGCTATTGTTCGAACTCAATCAGATGTCGATTCAACAACAACAACGAAATATTTAACTTACCAACAGATAAAATCGAAACTTAAAATTCGAAAAGAAGTAAATAACAAAAAAGAATCAACTCAAATTATTGATGAATTTCGTTTAGGTATTTTCTCCCATGGAATCATTCGATGATCCATTATTAATCGAACTAATTTATAATCAAATCGTTCGAGATATATTCTCGTCGAAATGCATTCGTATCAGCGATGCTGAACGAACAAATATGCGAATATTTCTTTGTAAGTTTAAATAAACAAAATAAAATTAATTTCAAAATATTTTCTTTAGCTTCACATGGTGTTTTTAATATGACTGATATACATCTAATTAACGAAAAGACAATAAAAAAAGAAATTGTCGAACAAGCTCGGCAATGGTTATTATATTTTTGTCGTTTATTTCCAATTGAATCAAATGATTATCTGTTCTTTGCTATTGGACATTCGGCAATACGTTTCATTCAACGAAATCGAACTATTGAAAGTTATACATTCGATCGAATCGAACGTTTATCTTTGATCGAAGGCAATTCGAAAATGAATTTGTATTTAATGAAAAAGAAATTTACTATTCAATCGAATCGAGTAGATGTCAGACAAGAGTTTGTAGGTGTTTTACTGTTAATTGTTCTCGTTTTTAGATTCAGCAAATTCGAAATATGTTAGAAAAATATTTGCAAGAATTTCGTCAGACATTCAAATCAGATGAATATTCAATCATTGAATATGCAGTACAGTATTTTCAAGTTCCGAATAAACGGTAAACTTGTTTGTTTTCGAAAAATAAAAAAAAGAACAAGAACGTTACTTGATTTCTTAGACAAACAAAAAAGAATTGGAAAACTTTAGGTAAGATTTTCATCTCAATCAATAGATGTTTACCAAAAATTCGCATAGATTGTCCACGACAGAATTACAACGAACTTGTGAAATGGTCAAATGTATGTCGATGGATTTCATATCTAGAAAATTCTATAGATGTTATATTTAGACACCCATTGAAATTCCTCTTCGTCGAGATTCGCCTACTAATCTGTCTCGTCAATGTTTTCTTGGTAATTCTTTCTTTTTCTCGCAAAATCAAAGAGAAGATTTATCGAATCGTTGATTTTATTTTAAGTAATCATGCGTTTCATGGGTGATTATCCTCGGATTCGAAATCAATCGGATTTCGATTGTATTCTCTTTCTTCTCAAAGTAAAAATTACTTACATATAATTTCTTGACATTAGTGATAAATATTTGATTAGAATCTACGTAAGCATGGCAAACTAATCGATGAGATCTTTTGTCAATTACTCAAACAATTAACTGATAATCAAAGTTCGAAGAATGACAGTCGAGAAAAAGGTTGGCTATTGTTAAGCATAATTTTGAATTATTTTATTCCGACAAATGATTTGCGAATATGTTTATGCAAATTTTTCAATGATCATCGAAATGAAAAATTCAGTAAGACGAAAAAAAAGAAAACGTAGAGATCTTCTAATTTGAGTTCTAGGAGAACAATGTTCGATTCATTATGAACAAACGTTGAACTATGGCGGAAGAAAAACATTTCCAATTAAACCTGAAATCGATTTATTGATATCAGTTGAATATTTAATTGCAATTGAAATAAAATACATATTTTTCTTTCGTTTTTAATTAGAATACAGGTAAACATCAATTATTTTTATTACCAGGTGGTTTACCGTTAACTATCGCTATCAAATCATCAACGGTAAAAATCTTTAAAAAGATCTACGCATATCCGAATTCGAAAGAATACGATTTAGGTAATCAACGATTGCCTTCGTTTACTTTGTGATCATCTTGAAAAATCGCCCATTATCGATAGTAAAGAATATTCGATATTTCTCATTAGTACAACAAGTAAACTATTTCTTTCAATAAATTTTCTATTTGAGCAAACAAAAGCATTGAACTCTATTCAGAATATTCATCTCGTTTGTTATCACCTCATGAATATCTCTTCGATATAATCAATGATTGTTTTCGTTCACGTTTACTCATTTATCATTTTATACTCAAACGTATGCTATGGTATCATATACCAATTGAAATCACTGAACAATATCCATCGGATTTATTTATTGAATTTATGTACTATCAATTATTACCGGAATTTCGCGAAGGATTGATGATTAATTGCAAAAATAATCATCTTTCAGATGAACTAATCGTAAGAATCTTCTTCAAATATTAAATTAAGAAAAAAAAACAATGAAAATGCTATTTTTAGAATGAAATATCACTTTTAGCTGCAATTCAATATCGAATTTCAAATCGTACTAATTTACCTACAATGTATGTCTATCTGTAAATAAACGAATATAGAAATAGATGAACTCGTATTTAGGAGAGAAGTGAAATGTCTTCTTCCATCGACGGTTTTACAATTGAAAGCGATTTCTCCACAGATTTGGACGAATATTCTTCATGAAAAACTTCGTTCAACTGTTTTCGCCATGTCTCTCATTGAAGCAAAACGGCAGTTTCTTAGTAATTATTCTCGACTTAATTCTTTCGATGACATACACAAGATATTGCTCTATCTAGTTCATCTCCAATCATGGCCACTTTTTGGTACAACATTTTTTCGTGTTGAAGTTAGTCAGTCAACGAATAATTCAATCGTTCGAGCGTCCTGTTTTGTTGGCATTAATAAAACGGGATTACTATTTGTTCATATCAATACTCGAGTATATTCAACAATAAAAAAAGAACAAGGATAGTGTAATCATTTGATTTTTACTGTTTTTTTTAAAGGAAACAATTCTTATGATCTCATACGAGAATTTAATGTCGATCTCATCGCAATCGAATCATGTTGACATCAAATACGGAAATACGACTCGACCTGATTGTCTTCAGTGTCAAATCAAACGAGTAAGTGTTCATTGTTTACTTCGATCAAATTACTTTTTCTTAATAAAGGCACAGAATATGGTCTTCTTGGTAAAACGTTATTGGAAATTTTGATATTTTTTTCTCTATTTATCTATATGTAATTCTATGCTTTTGAAATAAATATCAATAAAAGGTGAAGGAACTTGTTTTATTCCAGTTTTAAGCATTTATTCAACGTAATTATGAATCAGTCAGTCACATTTCCTCATTGTGAGATAAAAGACAAAAAATGAAATTAATATATTACTGCTTCATTGATAAGGATAATAAGCAGCATTCAGAGCCATTGCCATGCTCCAAAACATACAAAAATACCAGTACAATCGAATATGGATCCGGCTTGTCCATGGTAACGCGTGATTCCGTCACGAATTTTGCTATTTTCGAGTTTCATGATGTTCTGGTAGAAGGAAACTAAGAAACTGAGTACATCTAGCCTTGTAGAGAAAAGTATATAGAACAACACAGGATATTTCCTTCTTTAGCACAGCGTCGTAGTTCTTAAGTACAGCAAAAATTTACAAGTCCCAATCACAAGTGTGTCAAAACAGGGATTGTAAAACTTCTCACATGTTCAAGAACCATAATGTTCTATCAAAGAGGAAATTGTCACATGCTATTCAGCTCTCTTCTTTCTATAAAACTAGATATAAATGATTCATGAATTTCTCTTTAATCGAATGTAAAGACAGTCACGAAATAGTTGACCGTTACGTGGACGAGTTGTTAAATGACATCGGTAATGTTCCTTTTCAACTAGAATTTGAGAGTGTTTTTAGTATCTTTTTACTAAATGTTTACGTTAAAATAATCTATTTCAGCTAGAGTTTCTCAACGCTCTTAAAAGATATTTCCTTACTAATTATTCTCGAATTTCTTCTTTTGTCAGCGTACAAAATATTATTTTCTATTCAAATTTAAAAATAAACAATAAATACTTCATTATTAAACAATTCTGATGACATTATCACAAAATCTATTTAGTTTTGTTAAATATAAATGACATTTGAAATGACCCGTAAGAAAGTTCGAAATTGCTCAACATTCCTTGACAAAAATAATTATATATTTTTAAAGACACGACTAAAGGATATTCATTTAGAAGTGAACAGAGTTTATATTATTATGAGTTTCTATTTTAATTCTTTTAGAAGACAAGACAGAATAAATGAATGCTTTGAAGAACTTTGATCTACATATTAATTTTCATTGCAAAATTCTTAAGCTTGACACGTAAATAGGGCGACTAGTGCAGATACATGAAAAAAGAAGTATTTACTCGTTGCTCCTGTCTCTCAAAGATCGCCTATCTACATAAATATTTTTTTTCATATTTATGAAGATGAAATAATTAGAAAAAACAAAAATAAACGCGAATTCTTTTGTTATTTGCTAATTAATTCAAATCTCAAATATTTGATCCGTCTATAAGAAATCTAAGACATTTCTTAATAGTAGAACTAACTCATCGTTTTCTACAAAACTAAATGTCGATTGAGAGAGAGAACATATAATTTTGATAACTATAGACAAAGAAAATAATAGAGCGAAAAAAACAACTATATTTTTTTTCTCCATAGAATATTTGTCATCCTTCTAATCAAACTAACAATGACGAGTAACAAAACACTGATTATTTAAGTGATATATGACTGTCGTTTAAACTAACGAGAGCGTGCATTCAACAAAATGTTCTTTTTGAACTTACATCAAATCAGTTTTGACAAGAACTGTAGCTTCGTATTTTGTTTTTCAGTAATTAAATTTTCTTCAACTGACAGTTTACTTCCGTGTGTGTCTAAAAAAATCACAAATGAGCTATTCGCATTTATTTTTCCTTCTTTTTCCTATCATTTGAATTGCAAACAGAGAGTGCATATTTTTAAGATGCAACATTGTTTTAACGCAAATCTAACGACCACTGACTTTCATTATTACAAGAAGATTGTCTTTGGTACAAGCTGGGCTTGGTGGTTAAATCATATTGGTAGATATAAAAATCATTTTAGTTTTTGTCATTCGATAATAAATCAATATTTTAGGAACATTTATCGTTTTTCTTATCGGATTTTCTGGAAATATTGTATGTCTAATTGTTCTCTGTCGTCGACGTAAGATTGACTGATTGATTAGTTAATGTTTGAAAAACAAAGTATTCTGATTTTCTTTAGCATTTGTTCGAAAATCTTATACGCAATATTTAATTGCTTTATCAATCGTCGATACCGGTGCAATTATTTGTGAAAGTACGAAAAATAAGAAACACATTTTCTTTTGAAATTTTGTTTTCTCTCCTTCGAACAGCAATACAAGCAATCAATGATTTGTATCTCTATCGAATGCATGAACAATTCATTCAACATAATAATATCACTTGTAAATTGTACAGTTATATTAGATTTATATTTTATACGATGAGTTCATGGTAGATATTATTAATTCGAATAATTTTGTTTGATAGATCATTTTTTAGGATTGTTGTTGCTCTAGCAATCGAACGTTTGGTTGCGATTAAATATCCGCTTTGGTCGAAATATATTTGTAGTGTAACAAATGCACGACGAATCATCATTTGGCTTCTAATTTTAACTATGTTGGTACAATCTTATCAATTGATAATCAAAGGTTTAGATTGTTCATCATCGAAATCAACAGCAACAAAAGGATGTCGATGTAAAACACAGAATACCTATGGACCCATTGATATTATATTTACAATGTATATTTGGCGTTTAATTCTTATGACATTTGTACCGATAACAATTATTATATCGGTTAATGTTATTATTATGAGTCAATTATTTAATAAAAATAATTTTCTGGATTATGCGAAAAAAGCTCATCAATCGAAAGATCGAATTTTATTATTATATAAAATTTCTCGAACGTTAATTATTGTCTCGTCGATTTATTTACTTTTGCATATACCTGGTTCAACATTAGAAATTATCAAATGTATATTAATACAATTACTACAAATGTGTAATATGAAATGGCAATATTATATCCATTTAACAGAGGAGATATTCGATTTATTAACAAATTTTAATTATGGAATTAATTTCTATTTGTATATTATTAGTGGTAAAGATATACGACGAGAATTAATACGTCATCGTTCATTATTTCCTTTATCATCAAAAAAAAAACATGAGAAATCCAGTAGTTCGAACTGTTTTCAATCAAGTTCACCGAAATATTCAAAAAACCAACAACAACAACAACATTTAATTACAAACTATCGACTAGCTCGATGTGAAATCTATCCTTCTGTATAAAATTTCCTTGATTAAATAAAAGAATCAGACATTCAAAATCTATTGATGTGATATTTGTTCAAGAGGTACAATTTGATCGTGAATGCGACCACTAAAAACACTACGTACCCATGTAAAAATGATTCGTTAATAATCTAACGACTTAACGGAAATTAATGTTACCTTTTTGACCCTAAAAACGCGTTAAAAATGTGACTTTAACGACGTTCAACGTCGAAAAGTACGTTAAAATATCGTTTTCTAACGCAATTTCACACTACTAATAAATTTACTTTTTTTGAGTACAAAATTGCGTTAAAAAACAATATTTAACGTACTTTTCGGCATTGAATGTCGTTAAAGTCACATTTTTAACGCGTTTTTAAGGTCAAAAAGGTAACATTAATTTCCGTTAAGTCGTTAGATTATTAACGGATTTTCACTTGACGCCAGCTCGTTAAATTCTCAAAAATTTTTACATGGGTAGAACAAATATCAATTAAAACAATCGAAAAAGAAGTTTAAAATTTATTGCAACGATCGAGTAGTTAATTAAGATCGATACCACATAAATCAATAGATTAACATAACGTTGTTCAAGACTAGTAACAGTTGTACTCAATATATAAATATAAATTGAAAGAAACGGAATTGTCGTAATTATAGCATACACGGTATAGATCAAAGTTATGGCTGTTAATTGCTGTTCATGACTTTGACGAATAATATTCACTTGTCGACTAGAAAATGTTCGTGTTTGACAATAAGCTAATGAAGCAAATGTAAGATAGATTGCTGATGTTGTCTCTCTGTTTTAAATCCGAGAATATATCCATAAGCGTTCCTCCTTCTTAGAACTATATTAACTAACAATGAAAAAGTTTATTCAGTAATTACATTGTTTATTTTCTTTAGTCAAAGATAATATTTATTGATTTCCAAAAAAACAAACAAAAGACAACGAATATTTAACAATGTTTAAGTAGATACAATTTGTTTGGATTGTGTATATAAAAATAAATTCATTTATACGAATGAGATTACTAAAAATAGCAATTAGTATTCTTTTCTTCATCGTCATCATCAATCATTCATTCATTTCCGTTTCAACGTCGTTTACCATGAACACGAAGAAGTGACAAAAGAGTTCGAAACGACTTCTTTTTACTTGTCGATGACGATGATGATGTTGTTGTTGTTGTTGTTGCTGCTGCTACTGCTGTTGGATAACATAGATCTTTAGTAATCTCTGCTGTTGTTTCAATATTTTGATGAGATATTTGTATAGGTAATGTTTCGAATTCTGAATACATCATCTTAGGATTCGATGACGTCTTTTCAGGAAATCGATTTTGCGTACAAAGAACTGTCGATTGTTCTTTTTTCGATCGACATATCGATGAATGATTCAATGTCCAATGAACTTCTCGACAATATTGACTACAATAAGCTAATTGTTGACAATGTGGACACATTTCGAACTGAATTTGCTTTGGAAAACAAAATTCGAATGAATATTTTTTTTTCGTGGAAATAGAAAAACTACGAATTTACTTCATTTTCTATCATTTGACATAACGAATTCGAACATTTTTGATAGATTCGATTCTCAATTTCATCATCCTCATCACCAATCGTCTGTTGTTGTTGTTGTTGTCGTCGATGTTGTTTTCTTGTTTTTCGTTGATATCGATCGAACATTACATTTATAACTTGATTAAGTGCATCGACAATACTCGTATCATATTTCGAACCATATTTTTGTTTCATAACACTGATTAATTCTCGAAAATGTTCATTCTCTCGATAGAATTTACCGATTTCTTTTCGACAACGAACAACACTGAGAAATGTTAAAATACCTGAACTCAACGAATGATTTATTCGATGTTGTTCAGCATACATAATATGATTGGTTTCTTTGCTTTGTAATGTTTGTTCATCATCTGTATCCAAAACAGATTTAAATAATAATGTACAACAATAATTTACTAAACGAATTTGTGCTTCTACAAAATAAAAATCTTCTCAATGCAGATTTCAAATTCGAGAGTTTCATACTTTCTGACCACATGTCAACATGTTCGGGCGATTGAAGAATAATTTGCAGACATTGCAGTGCAAATGATTCGAATTTAATAAAATAAATAATCATATCATTGGTTTTATATGTTTCATTTTGAAAAAGATCAATTAGAATATCGATTAATTGCATGTCGATAAGATATTGATAGAAATTCAAAAGATTCTTTTCAACAATAACTTTTGTTAAACGTAAAAGTAATGATAATGATGGAATTTTCTCCTCAATTAAATGTCCATCACGTATGCCTTGAACAAGTTGATTCAGAAAATAACTATGACGATCAAGTAAATATCGTCCGAGATCACTTATTGTAGCTATATTTGTGAAGAAATCAAGAGATTTTTGTTTGACACAACGAAGTCGAGGATCCTGAGAATATTCACGTTGTTTTTTTTTCCTCATAGAAAAAAGAAATCAAGTCGATTTACTTTGTACATCATGTAGACAATGTCAATAGCACCGGATTTGAATATATCATTGACAACAAGCTGAAAAATGGCAAAATAATCGATCGATCGATTTGTATTCGCTAAATGTACGATCGGAAATTCGATGAGAATGAAAATTAGTTGGAGATTGATTTGACTTACGAAATTTTCGAAATCCAGCATCACGAAATGATCGAGCTGAATGACCTAATTGTAAATCACGAAATGTATAATTCGATTGTTCACCTCGAGCAAGACCGAACAGTAATTGTGAAAGATTGAATAATGCTTCGAGTTGACGTGTAGCTACAAAACAAAACAAAAAAAAACGATGATCAATAGAGCAAAAGAATCATTTGCAAACAAACCAATTTCTGTAAGAGGAAGTGCTGTTGGATTTTCTGCTTTGATATACCATGGTGAGATGATCTTATTCGGTTTCATATTCTTAACAAATCAAATCACAATCGAGGTTTTTTTTCGAAAACAAAAAAAAAAGGAAATTATTTACTCGAATAGTTAGTATATCAATAAGTAAATCACTGTCAAATGTATTCAAATCCGGATATGAATACCATCCATCAGCAAACTGTATTGTATCTCTTGAATCAATATCATTTGTCATCGCAGTCGAATTACATTCATCATTATCAGCAAGCGTTGCGTTTTGATCAATAGCTGTTAGTATTGATCGATTTGCGGCTATGCATCGCATGATGTACGTTACGTTTTTTTTCCGGCTTTTTTCTTCTTCTTATTGTTGTTTTGTTCAGTACTCGAAAAATGAAAGAAATGCTTTCTCTTCTTTTCTTATTCGTCTCGTTTCGTTCGCTGGACAAAAGCAATAGTTTCTAGTGGTCGATTCATGGAATAGCATGCAGAGGTCACTGGTGATCATTCTGTCGAAGTTAGTTTGTTAGATGTCAATGAAAGAGAGAGAGAGAGGAAAAGGGAGGGAGAAAAATGATTGATGCGTATTTCCTCGTTTTTTTTCCTTCTCGTCTTCTTGTACTTAGACATTAATTGTCGACGCGTAACATGTCGTGCGATCAACATATGCATTCAGAAGAAGAGAAGAAAAGAAAAACTACTAAAAGTTATTTAAATTAAAAAAAAAAGTTCATATAATTTTCCTTTCTTTTTAATAAAAAAAAAGGCAAGAAACAAAAGAACACGTTTTCTTTTTCTTTTATGACAATATGCAAAATAGATAATCAGATCTCTCACGGTTGGTTCAGCTGATTAAGACATGATATAGCAGCATTCCTGTTTCGATTAGGATTAATATTTTGTTGAGTGTTGACAGGAAGGAAAACGATGAAGAGCTCAACACGACAAATTCTATGTCGATGTTCTGCCCCACCGGATTGCTATTATATATCTATTCTCTTTAGATCTTGAGTGCGACAATGTAACGAGAAAACAGATAGATTTTCTTTTTGCTTCTTCCTTCGTTTCTTCACACTATTCGGATACAATCTCAGTCGTTCTATCATTGAATAATTGCCATCACTCGACATTGTTTGGTCTCGTCTTAGATTCTTTTTTTTCTTTTGCCTCTTCTGCTTCTTTTTTTGCTCGAACACGCACGCACATTCACTAGATACATTTTCTTGAACTAACGAGAAAAGGATAGTCGTAACTCAGATGTGCTTACATAGGTTTGTTCATCATCATCATCATCATCAACTTTCGCGTTTCCTTTTTATTTTCTCTCGCGGTCGTTTTTCTTTTTCCTCTATTCCCTAAGTTTAACCGGATGAATATAGATACACGATGGCAAAAGAGATATAACTACAGGAAAATTAACACTCTTTCTCCTTGTTTCTTTTTCCTCCTTCTTGTTCTTCTTCTTATTCTCATGATGACTCGGACTATTATCGTTCTACAGTATGTTTGTTAATTATTTGTATGAAAAAAGAAAACAAGCCTTCGAGTCATTATTGTAAATTCTTTCCATCATCTCTCAGAATGATGACTATAGTATGAAATAAATAAGGCAAATAAATTTGTAATTCTATCTCGATTGCTTCATATCGAAGTACAAACTAGGTAATGAAATATGACATGCGAATCGACACAACAAATGTGTATGTCTAATACAATTGTTTTCTTCTCTCTTTTTTTTTATTGATGAGTTTATTATGGTAACCTTTTTTGCTTCGATGTTTCTCGCTGTTAATAAGCAATGAATCGAAAAAAAACGAGAGAAGAAGAAGAAAAGAAAAAGCAGTGACTTCCTGTTATGTCGAAGATGAAGATTCAATTTCAAATTTTTCCCATGCGTACAACTAGTCGACATAATTCTAAGTGATGTAGCGTCCCAAATGAATTAATCAAGACCGTGAGAAGCAAAAAAAGAGAGAGAAATGACTTTTTTGTGGGCATCATCAAACAACGACTTAATATCAGGCTTTTTTTTGTCTTTCTGTTTTAGATTTTTGATTCTCTTAGGATAAACAATAGATTGACAAACAGTATTTTCCATCGTTCGTGGTCTACATAATAGCTTGTACGTAATTCGTCTTTGTATATCTTACTAATCATCACATAGACGAGATTTTCTTCTTCTTTTGTAGGCAAATAATCTAGCGAAGAGAAGAAGCAGAAGAAGAAGACGCAGGAGGGAGAGATAGAGAGAAAAAAAAGAAGAAAAAAGAAAAAGAAAATAGAATGGCAGCAGCAGCTTCGTCGGCTGGCGCTGCCATTTCTTCAATGATAACATTGATGAGAAAGCAAAGTTTCCGTAACGATTTCGGACCATTAATGGATTATAATCAAGAGGATTCGACCAGTGGCAATCTCGAATGGATGAACAAACCATTTGGCACATATCTTTTTCGTTTAACTGGTTTATTAAGTTTCATTTCAACATGTATGAATACACCGAAAACATTCGAACATCATTCGTATCTTAAATATACAACATTTGTTATTGATATAACCTGTGTAATTATTTTGACAATTGAAGCTGTTGCTAAAATGAAAACACGAGGCATTTTAATGCATGGTTCATCGTATTTGAGAGATCGATGGAATCATTTTGATGCTATCATGATTTTAACTATTTATTTTTCAATTATTTTACAAGTAAAAGAAAATCAATTCGATAATTGTTTATTTGTTGTTGTCGTTTTTCGTAGACATTTGAATTGACGAATATCGTTGCACCATATTCATATATAACAATTATTCGTGCTCCACGTCCATTTATTTTAATTAAAGTTCTGAAAACATTTCTCAAATTTGAGTTACCAAATAATCAAATTAAATCTATCCTTCAGTAATTTAAGATAAAAGCATTTTGTTTTGTTTTCAAAAATATTTTTGTTTAGACGTTCGAGTTCACAAATCTACAATGTCACAATGTTTTTCCTGTTTTTTATGAGTTTATATGCAATATTAGGTGTACAATTTTTTGGTTCGTTAACATTCCATTGCGTTCGAAATGAAACTAATTTAAGGTAATTTAAACTTTTAATTTATAGTTCGTAGTCAATTGATTGTTCGATTTTGTTTAGTAATGTTACAAAATCTGATCTCATGATTCCTGATACATACTGTTCGCCGACAAAGGATGGTTTTCATTGTCCGGAGAATTTCGTCTGTCGAAAAATTGAAATTCAACGATATCTACGTGGTTACAATGGTTTCGATGAATTAGCAACAAGTTTCTTTTCTGTTTACGAATCAGCTAGTCAAGAAGGCTGGGTGTTTCTCATGTATCGAGCTATCGATAGTCTACCATCATGGCGAGCATTTTTCTACTTTATTACACTAATCTTCTTTCTCGCTTGGCTTGTTAAAGTAGATTCTTTTTTTTCTCTTATACGACAAAAAAACATACAATCTTTATTTAGAATGTTTTCATTGCCGTTATTATTGAAACATTTGCTGAAATTCGTGTACAATTTCAACAGATGTGGGGCGCACGTAATGCACCATCGGATATTGAATCGACTAAAGTCTTGCAAAAAATTGAAGATAGTACATTGAAATTAGTTAATATCGATGAGAGTAAGAAGAAAGGTATTGCACCGGCGTTTTGTCTCAGAATTGTACAATCACCAATATTTACAACTATTGCAATGATTGTCGTTTTGGCAAATACGATCTTTACAGCTACGATTAAACATACGCATAATAAAGAAGTTGATGAACGTAATCGAAGACTTTACCATCGAATTGAAACATTATTTACGATATTTTTTGATTTGGAAGCTTTATTTAAAATCTTTTCATTGGGCTTTAAGAATTATATTCGACGATCGATATTTAAATTTGAATTTATGCTTGCAATTGGAACAACGATTCATTGCATACCGAGATTCTATCGAAGTGCATTTACATATTTTCAAGTTCTTCGTGTTGCTCGTTTGCTTAAATCGAGTCCATTATTAGAAGACTTTCTTAATAAAGTAAACTATTGAACATAATTCGATGATAAAACGAAATTTGATTTTAATCATTCGTTTAGATTTTTGGTCCAGGAAAAAAACTTGGCAGTTTAATTCTATTTACTATGTGTTTACTGCTCATAACATCATCGATTAGTATGCAACTATTTTGTTTTATCAAAGATTTAGAACAATTCGAAACATTTCCACGTGTAAGTTTCGTTGTCATTTTGATGTTGTTATGTAAACAAAAAAAGATATTCTCAGGCCTATATGTCCATGTTTCGTATTGCAATGAATGACGGTTGGACGGAAGTGATGTATTCCGCCATGGATAAAGTCTATGGTTTCGGAATTCCATTTGTTTGTCTGACCGCACTTTTCTTTATTTTTTTTCATCTATTAACTAATTCTGTAAGTTAAAACACGACATAGACGAGGAATGTTTTTTGACTTTTTCGTTTGCAATGCATGTGAGCATGTGAATTGACTTGAATGCAATTTCGTTTTTAGGCATTTCAAGTTTTAACACAAAAAGGTTGGGTTGATGTGATGCATTATACGATGTTGCATAGCATACAAGATCTTGCACCATTTGTTGCGATTTATTTTATTGTTTATCATCTAGCAATTAATTTGGTATGAAGCAAAAAAAAAACACATTCGCTTTGCATGTTGTTGTTATCGAAGGTTACGCGGAGAATATAGATTTGTTTTGTTCTTTTTTTCTTCCTGGTAAATATAGATTGTGCTTTCGCTTTTCGTCGCCGTTATTTTGGACAATCTTGAACTTGAAGAAGATGTTAAAATGATCAAACAAGTAATAGAAGAAGAAAAAGTATTTATCAATGAACACATTTTCTCTTCTTTTTTTTCTTTGTACAGCTAAAAACTCGAGAAGCTAGTGCAGAAACTCAACAAAAATTACCATGGCGTTTGCGTGTATTCGAACGTTTTCCCGATCATCCGCAAATGATTGAAATTTCTCGTTTACCACATGAATTTACTATTCCAAAAATTCGCGATAGTTTCATGAAACAATTTCTCAATTATGACGATGTTTATTCGTATCCATTGGAGCTTTCAATGAATATTTATAATAAAAAAAATACATTGAAAACTTTACATACAGCTGCACATCGGCCAACAGGCGAGAGCATGAAACGAACGGCTGTATCGAATATAATTCGAAATACCAGTAATCAACGATTATTGAGTGGTGATGCAAGTCAAATACAATTGGCTACTATAGGAGATAATAAAATGTCGATTTTTATGCAACAAAATAAGATTCGACTTGATCGAAAGTAAGATGAAAATCGAGAAAGACACTTGAACAAATGATTGAATTAGGAATTCGATGCGACGATCAGGTTATCGACCTAAACCTGTTCAAGTTCTACGTGAAAATGGAGATATTAGCGCATTACAAGGTAGAAATCAAGATGATTATGATATTAAAGTATTTCAATATCGAAAACAACAAGCGGAATTAAAACGGTAGGAAACGCAAAAAAAAAAAGATTTTTTTGATTGAAGAAAATCATTTTGCAATTTAGAAATCAACAAGAAGAAGATCTTCGAGAGAATCATCCATATTTTGATACACCTCTATTCACTGTGTCACGTGAGAGTAATTTTCGAAAATTTTGTCAACTAGTTGTTGAAGCTCGATATGAGCCAACAACGAAAGATTCACTCGGACAAGACACAATGATGAGCCGATATAAACAAGGCCGGTCTGTTGAAAATGATTTTCCTTCATTATTAACTAAGAATAAATTTGCATTTGTTTTCGTATTCATATAGAAAATTTCTTGGCATGGTCACCTATCTCGATTGGATTGTGATTCTAGTCACTGTTCTCTCGGCAATTAGTATGTCATTCGAAACACCAGTCAATCGAATTGTCGAACAACCTTTATTACAAGTATTTTATCAAAAAAAAAATGTTTTGAAAATAAGAGAAAAAAAGCAATCTTTCAGATCGCTGAATATACATTCGTCATATGCATGAGTGTCGAATTAACATTGAAAGTATTCGCTCACGGTCTATTCTTCACACCGAAAGCTCTCATTCGAGATATCGGCGGAGCGATTGACGTTGCCGTTTTCTTTGTTGGTTTGATCTATCTCTGTTGGTTGCCACGGCATGTTCCTGCGAATAGTGTCGCACAATTTCTCATGTTACTTCGATCGACACGACCATTGCGAATATTTATTCTTGTGCCTGACATGAGAAA
>Ga0209922_101973_pt1 | contig 18712 bp, 12 predicted proteins | sample ThiBiot_500_biof_FD_183946 | JGI IMG/M metagenome (GOLD analysis project Ga0209922, IMG submission 183946) | Wastewater bioreactor microbial communities from Cape Town, South Africa - Thiocy_expt_500_biof (SPAdes) | ecosystem: Engineered > Bioreactor > Thiocyanate-remediating > Anaerobic-Aerobic ...
AACTTCTCGGCCTGCTCCTGCATCTTCGCCATGAGGTCGGGCCCCATGATTCCTTCGGGGAATCCGGGGAAGTTCTCGACCTCGGTCGTGTTCATGAGTTCGCCACCGGCTTCGACCGAGCTGGCGATCAGGAGCGGTGTCAGGTTCGCGCGGGCCGCGTAGATGGCGGCAGTGAATCCTGCCGGACCTGAACCGATGATGATGACCTGACGCACGTCTCTCTCCTTCGTCTGCGAGCCCGACGAGGGGCCTCAGCGCATTCAACCCATGGTAGCCGCGCGACATTCCCCGCCTCGGCGGCCCCGCTGTGTGTCAGCCGAGGATGCTCAGCGGCCCCGCAGTCGGCGCAGCGCGCGCGTCGCGATCGCCATCTCGGGGGCCCGCACGAGCGCCAGCATTCCGATGTAGACGAGGAGGGATGCCGCGCCGACGACGGCGGCACCGAGGAGCCCCGAGAGCGGGGACCCCGTCGTCCACCCGGTCGCGCCGCCGAGGAGGACGAAAGTCAGCCATCCCGCACCGAAGGCGGGGATCGCGGCGACCGTGAAGCGGCGGAGCGCCCGCCATGTGGGGGCGAGGTCGAGGTCACCCACGTGGCGGCGGCGGAGGAGGTGCACGGCGATGGGGAGTTGCACGAAGGAGGAGATCGACTGCGTGAACGCGACTGCTGCGGCCAGCCAGGCGACCGGGAGCAGGCCGTTGACGGCGGCGACCCAGGCGAGTCCCGCTCCCGCAGCCGCGAGGATCGCCTGCACGAGCGAGAACCGGAAGGGGGTCTTCGTGTCGTGGAACGCGAAGAACGCGCGGCGGATCACGACGAGAACCCCGAACGGCACGAGCGCGACGAGGTAGGCGCACAGCACCCAGGCGATCGCGACGGCACCGTCGGCGGAGTCGACGAAGACGCGCGACAGGGGCACGGATGCCGCCGCGATGGCGGCCATGAAGCCGAATCCGAACACGGCGATCGCCCGGATGGACTCGTCGAGGTTCGGGCCGACCTCCTCGCGACGGTCTTGCGCCACGAGTTCGGAGAGCCGCGTGAAGTACGTCGTGGAGATCGAAATCGCCACGATCGAGTGGGGGAGCATGAAGATGAGCCACGCGATCGTCACGACCGTGATGCCCGAGGATCCCGAGGCATCCGACACGACGTTGGCCTGCAGCGCCCCGGCGACCTGACCGACGACGACGGTGAGGAAGGTCCAGTAGGCGAGCGCGCCGATGTGGCGGAGACCCATGCCGCGCCACCGGAAGTCCGGTCGCACGCGCAGACCCGTGCGCTTCCAGAAGAACAGCAGGACGAGCGCCTGCAGCGCGATGCCGAGGGTCGCGGTACCGCCGAGCACGGCGATCTCGGTCGGTCCCCAGTCGGAGACCTGCTTGAGGGGGCCGCCGAACAGGGCCAGGAACACGCCGAACCCGGCGATCGACACGAGATTGTTGACCGTCGGCGCCCAGCTGTACGGGCCGAACACCCGCCGGGCGTTCAAGACCTCGCCGAGGAGGGCGTACAGGCCGTAGAACATCAGCTGCGGGAGGCACCAGTACGCGAACGCGACTGCGAGCGCGTGCTGATCGGGTGGGTACCGGGACGAGTACAGCCAGATGAGGGCGGGCGCGATGGCCATGACGATGGCCGTGGCCCCGACGAGCAGCACGGTGCCGAGGGTGAGGAGCTTCGAGACGAAGCGTGAGCCGCCGTCGCTGTGCGTCGCCGCCTTGACGATCTGCGGCACGATGATGCCGGTGATCACGCCGGCGGCGAGCAGTTCGTAGATGTTCGTCGGCAGCAGGTTCGCCGTGGTGAACGCGTCGGCTGCGCGGCTGCCGTACGAGCCGATCACCGTGACGAGCATGACGGTACGCAGCAGCCCCGTCAGGCGTGAGAAGAGCGTCCCGGCGCCGATGATGGCGCTCGCGCGGGCGTGACTAGGCATCCCCACCTCGTTCACTGTCGGAGGGATCTGCGCGGTCGACAGGGGCGCCCACGGGGTCGGTGGCATCGTCGGAGCGGTCGGCGGCCGAGGCATCCTCCGCCGGGTCCGCCTCCGGGGCCGCATCCGACCGACGCGCGAGGGCACGCCGCCGCCGTCGCGTGACGGTGCGGACGACACCGAGGACGAGCATCAGTCCGACGATCGCGGCCATCACGATGAGGCCGACGGACTCCCACTCCGCGCGGACCGAGACCGCGAACGACACCGGGTCGCCGATCGCGACCATGGTGGGGCTCCGCAGCTGCAGGTGCAGGGTCGACTCGCCACTGCCGACGCGTGCCTGGACCGGCACCTTGGCGCGCGTCGTCTGCTCCGGCCCCGCTTCGACGGGCGTCGTGTTCTGCACGACGAGGCGCGCGTCACCCGGTGTCGCGATGAGCACGAGCGAGACCGGCCAGGGCAGGTCGTTGCGCACCGCGAAGCCGAGCGGCGCGCTCGTCGCGGCGAGCGTGATCGAGCTCGACGGCGTGATCGAGACGGATGCCAGCGTCTTCTTCGTCTGTGCGCGATGGTCCGCGAAGGCACTCGCGCCGCGGTCGGGGGTGAGGCGCCAGGCGTTCCCGAGGACCTGCAGCATGCTCGCACGTTCGGGCGCGGTCAGCACCTCGGGTGTGGCGAGGATCGATGAGAAGTCGGCGAGCGCGGTCTCATCGGCGATCAGGTGCCCGAGGGCGTCGGCGCGCGAGTCGTCTCCCGCCACGGCACGAAGGCCGACCGACACGGGCGGGGTCGCGGCGATCTGCGCGAGCCCGGTCGCGGTGCGCCCGCCCAACTGCTGCGCGGCGATCACCGCACCCCGGAGGTCGGTGCGCTCGAGGCTGCGATCCACGGCGACGAGCAGGGGAGCGCCCGGAGCCTTCGCGACCGCGAGGGCGGCGTAGGCGGATGCCGCGGCGAGGGCGCCCTGGCGGTCGGTCGACGAAGTGGCGGATGCCGCGGAACCGAGGGCTGTCGAGGCATCCGCGTCGTATACGAGCAGCTGCGCGTCGCCTGCCTGCGCACGCGCGGGGGTGTCGTCGGTCGTGAGCGCTCCCGAATCGATCAGGGTGATCGCGGGGCTCGTCGGCGTGGACTGTGTCGCGTCGGCCGCGACGACCTCCGCCCCCGCCGTGCCGGTTGCGGGCCAGAAGACGACGCCTGGGTCCGCGCCCACATCCGTCAGGTCGGCGAGAGTGGGGATGCCGCCGGTCGAGTCGTTGGAGTTGTGGGAGCCGTCCGGGCTGCCGGAGGGCTGCGGGGTCGGCGAGGACGCGGCGGGGAACGAGGACGCGGTCATGTACGAGTCGAGCGTCGTCGGGGCGAGCGGGGCCTTGAGGCCGGCGGCGACCTGGGTCGCGAGGTCGGCGTCGGCGAACTGCAGCGCGAACCGTGGGTTCGGCAGACCCATCAGGTCGTCGAGCCACTGCGTGGCCGTGGCCGGGGCCTTCGTTCCGAGCACGCGGATCGCTGCGACGATGGCGGGATCGACGGCGAGGATCGCGCTCGTTCCCGTCACGGCGTCGAGCTCCACCCGCAGGGCTCCGCGCGCAGCGGTGAGTTCGGTGAGTTCTTCGGAGTCGAGCAGTCCCGTCCCGATGGCGGGCGCGGTGATCGGGACGACGACCCCGAGGGCGCCGGTGCCCGGGTCGCCCGGGATCACGACGACGCTCGTCGCGATGCCGCCGCCACCGTCGGAGTCGTACGCCGCGCGCAGGGGATACACCCCCGGGGCGTACCCGGCGAACAGCGCCCCGTCGACCGTCGCGGTGAGGACCGAGGTGCCGCCGGCGGCCATCCCCGGCATGGCGGTGTCGGCGAGCGCGACGTCGGTGCGGTCGGCGGCGCCATCGCCCTCGAGCCACGCGCGCAGGTCGGAGCGGGTCGCGAGTGGGCGCGCCGACGTGGACAGATGCACGGTGCCTGTCGCGACCGACAGCGACGTGGAGTTGCGCGCCGAGAGGGACACCGTGAGCGGTTGACCCGCCGCGAGGACGCCTCCGTCCGCGGGCGCAGCGGTGAACGAGATCGACGGTTCGTCGGGAGGGCTGGTGGCGCCCGCGCGGTCCGCCGCGACGGCGGCGCCCGCCCCGAACACGGCCGCGGCGAGCGCGACCGTGGCGGTGAGCGCGGCGAGGAACCGGCGGGTTCGGGGCGCGCGGGAAGGGCGAGTGGAGGTCATGGCGGGTCCGGGGAGAGTCTAGGGTCCCTGTCCTGAACGCTACCCGCGACCCCCCGCGCACCGGGGGAATGGCGGTGCAGCACTCCGCGGGATGCGCTGGAATAGAGGGATGCCAGAGATCACCCCCACGCCCGACATCGTCGCGAGTCTCCGCGCCGATCTCCTGGAGGCGGGCTACACATCCTCCGCCGTGCGCGACACGTGGGGTGCACTCGCGGATGAGGCCGTCGGGCACGGCCTGCGCGGCCCGGCACTCGCCGCCCTCGCGGGGGCCACCGAGCCTGTGGCGACCCTCGCGCGGGCGCTGTTCCTCGGGTCGCCGGCGGCCGTGGCATCCGTCGATGCCGCCCTGCCGCGCACGGGCTCCGCCGGTCTCGTGGCGCTGGGCCTCGCGGAGGTGACGGCCGGGGAGGTCGTCCCGCTCGCCCTCGTCCGCCCGCAGGAGTACACCGGTGGGGAATGGTGGATCGCGAGCGACCTCGACGAGGCCGCGGTCGGCGGGGCACTGCCGACCGCGCACGTGCTGGGCGTCGGCGGGGCGTCGCTGACCCTTGCCGGGCTGCAGTTGCCGACCCCGGTGGCGCGCGTGCTCGACCTCGGGGCGGGGTGCGGCATCCAGGCGCTGCGGTCGGCGTCGGACACCGTCGTCGCGACGGACATCTCCGAGCGCGCGCTCGCCTTCACGCGGTTGAACGCCCTGCTCAACGACCGCCGGGGCATCGAGACCCGGCTCGGGAGCCTGTTCGACCCGGTCGCGGGCGAGGAGTTCGACCGTGTGGTGTCGAACCCGCCGTTCGTCATCACGCCGCGCGTCGCGGGCGTGCCGGCCTACGAGTACCGCGACGCGGGGCTCGCGGGAGACGAGCTCGTGCGGGCGTTCGTCACGGGGGTCGGCGCGGTGCTCGCGCCCGGTGGTGTCGCGCAGCTCCTCGGCAATTGGGAGTACCGCGGCGGCGAGGATGGCCTCGACCGCGTGCGGGCGTGGGTGGATGCCTCGCCGGTGCCGCTGGATGCCTGGATCATCGAGCGCGAACAGCTCGACCCCCTCGCCTACGCCGAACTGTGGGTGCGCGACGGCGGCACCGCGCCCGGAACCGCCGGGTACGCCGCCCTCGTCGAAGCCTGGCTCGCCGACTTCGCGGCGCGCGAGGTCACGGCGATCGGGTTCGGGTACCTGCTGCTGCGCCGCGCGGCATCCGGCACGCCCACGCTGCGACGGTTCGAGCGGATCGTCCAGCCGCTCGGCGACGGTTCGCTGGGCACGCATCTCGCCGAGGCGCTCGCCGCCCACGACCGCCTCACGGTTCTCGACGACGACGCGCTCGCCGCCGCGACGTTCGTCGTCGCCGGCGACGTCACCGAGGCGCGTCATCATCTGCCCGGCGCCGAGGCGCCGTCGGTCATCGAACTGCGTCAGGGCGGTGCGCTCTCGCGCACGATCGAGGTCGACCCGGCCCTCGCCGCACTCGTCGGCGCGAGCGACGGCGACCTCAGCGTCGGAGCCCTCGTCGGCGCGATCGCACAGCTGCTCGACGTGGATGCCACGGCGCTCGCCGCGGACGTGCTGCCGCGCGTGCGGGAGCTCGTCTTCACGGGGTTCCTGCGGTTCACGTGAGTCCTGGGGGCGACCGCTTACTCGCCCCGGCCCCGACGGGGAGGCGCCGGTAGGCTGAAACCCATGCTCAACATGGCCGAGGGCCTCGACCGTCTGGGTGCACTCGCGACCTCCCCGATCATGGCGCGCCTCGGCGCGGCGTTCGCGGAGGCGGGCTTCGAGCTGGCGGTCGTCGGCGGGCCGGTGCGCGACGCGCTGCTCGGACGCGACACCCACGACCTCGACCTCACGACGAACGCGCGCCCCGACGACATCCTGCGGATCGTGAAGCCCCTGGCATCCGCCACGTGGGACATCGGGCGCGCATTCGGCACGATCGGCGCGAAGATCTCCGGGCCCTCGGGCGTCGCCGAGCAGGTCGAGATCACGACATACCGCGCCGACAGCTACGACGGGGTGACCCGCAAGCCCACCGTCGCGTTCGGTGACACGCTCGAAGCCGACCTGCACCGTCGTGACTTCACGATCGGGGCGATGGCCCTGCGGCTGCCCGTGCCGGCGCTCGTCGACCCGACCGGCGGCGTGGAAGACCTCGTCGCAGGCATCCTCCGCACCCCGAGCGACCCCGATGTGAGCTTCGGCGACGATCCGCTCCGGATGCTCCGGGCCGCCCGCTTCGCGGGGCAGCTGGGCTTTGACGTCGCCCCCGAGACCCTCGACGCGATGTCGCGGCTGCGCGAATCGATCGAGATCGTCAGCCCCGAGCGGGTGCAGGGGGAGCTCGTGAAGCTGCTCGCGAGCGACGACCCGGTCCGGGGCATCCGGATCCTCGTCGACACGGGACTCATGGCCGAGATCGTGCCCGAGATCCCCGCGCTGCGGCTCGAGATCGACGAGCACCACCACCACAAGGACGTCTACGAGCATTCCCTGACGGTGCTCGCGCAGACGATCGACCTCGAGCACGAGCGGCACCCCGGCGCTGCGCCCGATGTCACCCTTCGCCTCGCTGCGCTCCTGCACGACATCGGCAAGCCGTCGACGCGCAGGCTCGAACCGGGTGGCGGCGTGAGCTTCTACCACCACGACCTCAAGGGCGCGCGGATGTCCCGCAAGCGCCTTTCCGCGCTGCGGTTCGACTCCGACACGATCGGCTCGGTCAGCCAGCTGATCGAACAGCATCTGCGGTTCTTCGGCTACTCGGAAGGGGCCTGGACCGACTCCGCTGTCCGTCGGTACGTGCGCGACGCGGGCGCGGAGCTCGAACGCCTGCACATCCTCACCCGCGCCGACGTCACGACCCGCAACACCAAGAAGGCGGCCCGCCTGCGCCGCGCGTACGACGACATCGAACGGCGCATCGGCGAGCTCGCCGCGCAGGAGGAGCTCGACGCCATCCGGCCCGAACTCGACGGCAACCGCATCCAGGAGGTCCTCGGGATCGGCCCCGGGCGCGAGGTCGGCGAGGCGTACCGGTTCCTCCTCGACCTGCGCCTCGACGAGGGCGTCATCGGGGCGGATGCCGCCGAGCAGCGCCTGCGCGAATGGTGGGCCGCGCGGGGCTGACGCGGTCGGGCCGCGCGGGGCTCGCGGCCTCCACCCGGATCGCGGGCGGTCGTCTTCCGGACCCGGGATTATTCACGGCATCCCGTCTACACTGGGCGGCACACTCCTCACCGTCGAATGGAGCCGCCGTGCCCTCGTCGTGGTCGTCGCGGCGTGATGTCTCGCCCGAGACGTCTCGCCTGCTGATCGAGCGCGCGCACGAGGAGTTCGTCGGCGGCAACCAGAGCGATGCGCGGCTGACGCAGGTGCGCAGCCTCGTGCAGGACTCCTGGCGCCGGTCGCTCGCGAACCTCGTCGGAGCGGAGGTCCTGCCTCCCCTCGACGTGACTCCGGATGAACTCGAGGAGTACCGCACGAGGCATCCGCTCGCGAGCGTCATGGACATGATCCGCGGGCTCCTGCTGCCCGAGCAGGACTCCGGCGTCGTCGTCGCGGTCGGCGACGCGGCCGGGCGCCTGCTGTGGGTCGAGGGCGACCGGAGGGTGCGGGATCTCACGGGGAGCATGGGCTTCGTCGCGGGCGCGAACTGGTCGGAAGAGGTCGTCGGCACCTCCGCGCCGGGCACCGCCCTCGCCCTCGGGCGGTCGGTGCAGATCCACGGCGCCGAGCATTTCAACCGGCTCGTGCAGCCGTGGTCGTGCACGGCGGCGCCCGTTCACGACCCCGAGACGCGGCGCCTCCTCGGCGTCATCGACGTGACGGGCGGCCTCGAGGCGGCGACCCCGCAGGCGCAGCTGCTCGTGGATGCCACCGCGCGGGCCGTGGAGGGCGAGCTCCTCGTGTCGCGGCTGCGCGCCCGCGCCGCCGCGACGGCGCCGATCCCCGTACGGCGCGGCGGGCGTGGGTCGGCGCGTGCGCCGCGTGCGCCGGAGACGGCGACGCTCCGCGTGCTCGGGCGCGACCGGGGGCTCATCGAGGTGATGGGCCAGAGCGGCGAGACGATCGCTGAGCTGTCGGCTCGTCACGCCGAGATCCTGCTGATGCTCGCGGTGCACCGGCAAGGGTTGTCGGCCGACCGGCTGACGGAGCTCGTCTACGGCGCCGATGCCGGAGAGAGCACGCTGCGCCCCGAGATGGTGCGGCTGCGCAAGGTGCTGCAGCGCCTCGCGCCGCACCTCGTGCCGTCCTCGCGCCCCTACCGCCTCCCCGCCGAGCTCGACACCGATGCGCACCAGCTCGTGTCTCTGCTCGACCGCGGCGCGCACCGTGTCGCGCTCGCCGCCTACCGGGGTGCGGTTCTGCCGGATTCGACCGCGCCGGGCGTCGAGGAGTTCCGCGAAAACGTGCGGATGGCCCTGCGTGACGCGCTGCTCGGCGAGGCATCCGTCGACGTGCTCCTCGCGTACGCGGACACCCCCGACGGTCAGGCCGACGCCGAGGTGCTGCGCCTCGCGCTCGGGATGCTGCCGGCCCGCTCCCCGCGCCGCGCGGGTCTCGTCGCCCGCCTCGAGAAGCTCGAGGCCTGAGGCGCCGCCGCACGGTCGCCCCGGCACCGGCACCCGCTCCCGAAGCGGTGGCGTCTCATCCACGCTGTGAACCGTATTCAGGATCCGCGTGCGCCCCGTCGGGGTACTTCCGCGTGTTTCCGCGGTCGAGGCGCGAACCTGTCGGCGCAGAGCCTGAGTACGGACCGGGATTCGGCGGAGGCGGACCTGCGCGCTCGCGTAGCGCGGGGCGACGCCGGGTGGCAGGATGGCAGCGGAGGCAACCATGACCCCTGACAGCCCGGCCCCCGAGGCGCCGACGCCTGACCTCGTGCGGCTCGCGGAGGCGCACGGCATCGCGACCGAGTACTGGTCGTTCTTCGGTGACCGCGTGCAGGTGCCCGCCGCCACCCTGCGCGCCGTGCTGCGCGCGATGCACGTGGATGCCACGACGGATGCCGCCATCACGGCCGCCCTCGTCGACGCCGACGAACGTCCGTGGCGCTCCGCCCTCCCCCCGACCGTCGTCACACGGCAGGGCGGCCGCGTGATCGCCGTCCGTGTGCTCGACGGGCACGATGTGCGCCTGTGGGTGCGCTTCGAGGACGGATCGACGCGCGACCTGTCGATCCCGGCCCAGACGCCGGCCTCGCGGGAGGTCGACGGTGTGCGCCGCTGGGAGGTCACCGTGCCGCTCCCCGCGGACCTCCCGCTCGGGTGGCACACGCTGCACGCCGACCAGACGCCCTTCGGCGGCGGCCTCGTCCACCGCTCGGGCGCAACCCTCATCGTCGCCCCCGAGCGCATGCCCGACCCGCCGACCCGCCCCGGCCGTGGCCGCGGGTGGGGCCTCATGGCGCAGTTGTACTCGGTGCGCTCGCGCGCGTCGTGGGGCATGGGCGACTTCGCCGATCTCGGCGATCTCGCCGCGGTCGCCGGCCACGAGGGCGCCGACTTCCTGCTCATCAATCCGATCCACGCCGCCGAGGTGACGAGCCCGATCGAGGCGTCGCCGTACCGTCCCGCGACGCGACGCTTCCTCGCGCCGCTGTACCTGCGCCCCGAGGATATCCGCGAGGCCGCCTACCTCGACACCGCCGGCCGGGCGGCGCTCGAGGCGGCGCGCGCACCCGTCGCCGCGACCGACGACGACCCCTCGCGCATCGACCGCGACGCCGTGTGGGCGGCCAAGCGCGCGGCGCTCGAGGAGGTGTTCGGCGTGACCCTGTCGCCGGGCCGCGCCGCCGAACTCGCCCGCTTCGTCGAGCGGGAGGGTCAGCCCCTCCGCGACTTCGCCCTGTGGTGCGCGCTCGAAGAGCACTACGCCGGCACCGAGCGCCCCGCCGAGGCATGGGATATCCGCTCGCCGCTCGTCGCCGAACTGGCCGAACACCTCGCGTCGCGGGTGCGCTTCCACACCTGGCTGCAGTGGGTCTGCGACGAGCAGCTCGAGCGCGCGCAGGCGGCGGCGAAGGCATCCGGCATGGCGCTCGGCATCATGCACGACCTCGCCGTCGGGGTGCATCCGGAGGGGTCGGATGCCTGGTCGCTGCGCCCCATGTACGCCCAGGGCATGGCGGTGGGCGCCCCGCCCGACATGTACAACCAGCAGGGGCAGACGTGGAACCAGCCGCCGTGGCTGCCCGAGGCGCTCGCCGAGGCGGGGTACGCCCCCCTGCGCGACATGATCCGGACGCTCCTGCGGCATGCCGGGGCGCTGCGCATCGACCATGTGATCGGGCTCTTCCGGCTGTGGTGGATCCCGGCCGGCGGGAGCCCCGCGGCGGGCACCTATGTCCGCTACGACCACGACGCGATGATCGGCGTGCTGATGCTCGAGGCGGTGCGCGCAGGTGCCGTCCTCATCGGCGAAGACCTCGGCAATGTCGAGCCGTGGGTGCGTGATTACCTCTCCGACCGGGGAATCCTCGGTACGAGCGTGCTGTGGTTCGAGCGGGAGGGCGACGGATTCCGGCCGCCCGAGCACTACCGTCGCTCGCTGCTTGCGACCGTCAACACGCACGACCTCCCGCCGACCGCGGGGTATCTCGCCGACGAGCACGTCGCGCTGCGTGCGCGGCTGGGCTTGCTCACCCGTCCGGTCGAGGAGGAGCTCGCCGACGCGGATGCCGAGCGGGCGGCCGTGCTCGCGGTGCTGCGCGACCGGGGCCTCCTCGCCGACGCGGCATCCGAGGCCCAGGTGATCGAGGCGCTCAATGTCTTCATCACCGCTGCGCCGTCGCAGCTGCTCGGCGTCGCGCTCGTCGACGCCGTCGGCGAGCGGCGGGCGCAGAACGTCCCGGGCACCGACACGGAATATCCGAACTGGCAGATCCCGCTCGCCGATGGGGACGGCCGGGCCGTTCTGCTCGACGACCTCGCGACGAACCCGCGGTTCCTCTCGCTCACGCGCGCCGTCGACGCCCGCTTCTGACCGCAGCGCGGTCGATCCGTCAGCGGCGGTGTGTCGCGGGCGCGGAGCGCGTCAGCACGCCCGCGAGCACTCCGACGACGACGAGGGCGAGGCCGAGCAGTTGCGCCGGGCCGAACGATTCGTGGCCGAGCCACACGCCCAGAAGCACGCCGGTGACGGGGTTCAGCAGGCCGATCACTCCCACGACGGCACCGGGAAGCCGCGCGAGGCCCGTGAACCATGCGGCGTAGGCGACCGCCGTGGCGATCACGATGACGTAGGCGAAGCCGAGCAGCGCGGGTCCGTCGAGCGCAGGCGGGGCGCCCTCGACGGCGATCGCGAAGGGCAGCACGACGAGCGATCCGGCGATCAGTTGCCATGCCGTCATCGTCAGCGGCGGGATGTCCGCTCCCCACCGCCGCGTGAGGACGAAGCCCAGCGAGGACGACAGCATCGCGACGATGGATGCCACGACGCCCCACACATCCGCGGCTCCGCCCCCGGGCTGCAGCATGACGACGACGCCGAGGATGCCGAGCAGTGCGCCGGCGACGGCGCGCAGCGCCGGCCGCTGCCCGAGGATGATCCAGCTCAGCACGAGGAGCGCCCCTGCCGAGGCCGACATGATCGTCGCGGCGAGGCTCGTGGCCAAACGCTGCGCGGCGATGTAGACCAGGACGTTGAGCCCGCCGACGGTGAGCGCGCCGAGGACGAGGGAGCGCCACCACCACACACCGGTGGGCAGCCGCCGCGCGACGAGCAGCACGATGAGCCCGGCGGGAAGGCATCGGATGATGGCGCCCCAGAGCGCGGCGTCGGGGGGCAGCAGGTGGCGGGTCACGAAGTAGGTGCTGCCCCACGCGATCGGCGCGATCGCGGTGATGAGCATCCACCGCATCCTTTTCGCTTCCATGGAAGAGACTTTACCTTCCCTGGAAGGTAAAGTCTCGGGATATGCAGGATCACGTCGACCTCATCCAGGAGCAGTGGCGCCGCGAGCGCCCCGATCTCGATGCGTCCCCGTCGGGCGTCATCGGGCGGATCCACCGGCTCGCCCTCGCCCTCACCGACGAGCTGACCGCGGTGTATGCGCAGTTCGGGCTGAGCGAGGCGGAGTTCGACCTGCTGGCCGCCCTACGGCGCTCGGGTGCGCCGTACGAACTCGCGGCCGGTGCCCTGGCGGAGCACACGATGGTCACGACCGGTGGGCTGACGAAGCGGGTCGATCGTCTCGTCGAGCGGGGGCTCGTCGCTCGCGTGGACGACGGCGATGATCGTCGCCGCCGCCTGGTTCGTCTCACCGACGACGGCGTGGACCTCATCGATCGCGCGTTCACGGCGCACCTGACCAACGAGCATCGCCTGTTGGCGCTCATCTCCCCGGACGATGCGGACGCCTTGCGCGAGGGTGCTCGCCACTGGCCGCTCTCACCGCGAACTGACTTCCCCGCGAACCGGCCCCCGCAGACGCGCGCCGCGAACCGAACCGCAGGGGCATCCCGACCCCGCAACGGGATGCAACGTTGCGGGGCGTAGTTTCCTCGGCATCCGAAACGCGGCAAGGGATGCCGCGGCTCATGCAGTCGAAGGAGACATCATGACCATCGTCGAAGAAGGCGTCTCGAGCGTCTACGCAGCTCCCGGCCAGCGCGGCTCCGTGGCCGAGTATCGCCCCCGCTACGGCCACTACATCGGCGGCGAGTTCGTCGAGCCGATCAAGGGCCAGTACTTCGAGAACATCACCCCCGTCACAGGCAAGCCGTTCACCGAGGTCGGTCGCGGCACCGTCGAAGACGTCGACCGCGCCGTCGACGTCGCCTGGAAGGCGTTCGACTCGTGGAAGCGCACGACCCCGGCAGACCGCGCCAACATCCTCAACAAGATCGCCGACCGCATGGAGGCGAACCTCGAGAAGATCGCCGTCGCCGAGACGTGGGAGAACGGCAAGCCCGTCCGTGAGACGCTCGCCGCCGACATCCCGCTGGCGATCGACCACTTCCGCTACTTCGCCGGCGTGCTGCGCGCCCAGGAGGGGTCGCTCAGCCAGATCGACGAAGACACCGTCGCGTATCACTTCCACGAGCCGCTCGGCGTCGTCGGCCAGATCATCCCGTGGAACTTCCCGATCCTCATGGCGACCTGGAAGCTCGCGCCGGCCCTCGCGGCCGGCAACTGCGTCGTGCTGAAGCCGGCCGAACAGACGCCCGCGTCGATCCTCTTCCTCTTCGACATCATCGGCGACCTGCTGCCCGCCGGTGTCGTCAACATCGTCAACGGCTTCGGCATCGAGGCGGGTGCGCCGCTCGCGCAGCACAAGCGCATCCGCAAGGTCGCCTTCACGGGTGAGACCACGACGGGCCGGCTCATCATGCAGTACGCGTCGCAGAACCTCATCCCGGTGACGCTCGAGCTCGGAGGCAAGAGCGCGAACATCTTCTTCGAGGACGTCGCCCGCCAGAAGGACTCGTACTACGACAAGGCGCTCGAGGGCTTCTCCTTCTTCGCCCTCAACCAGGGCGAGGTCTGCACCTGCCCGAGCCGCGCACTCATCCAGCGCTCGATCTACGACGGCTTCCTCGCCGATGGCCTCGACCGCGTCGGCAAGATCGTGCAGGGGAACCCGCTCGACCCGGCGACGATGATCGGCGCCCAGGCATCCAACGACCAGCTGGAGAAGATCCTCAGCTACATCGAGATCGGCAAGGCGGAGGGTGCGAAGCTCCTCGCCGGCGGTGAGCGGGTCGACCTCGGCGGCGAGCTGTCGGGCGGCTACTACGTCGCGCCGACGGTCTTCGAGGGGCAGAACTCGATGCGCATCTTCCAGGAGGAGATCTTCGGGCCGGTCGTCTCGGTGACGAGCTTCGACGACTTCGATGACGCCATCCACACCGCCAACGACACCCTGTACGGGCTCGGCGCGGGTGTGTGGAGCCGTTCGGCCGACACGATGTACCGTGCCGGGCGTGGCATCGAGGCCGGTCGCGTCTGGACGAACACGTACCACCAGTACCCCGCGCACGCGGCGTTCGGCGGCTACAAGCAGTCCGGGATCGGTCGGGAGAACCACCTCAAGATGCTCGACCACTACCAGCAGACCAAGAACCTGCTCGTGTCGTACGCCGAAGGAGCGATGGGCTTCTTCTGAGCCGCGCCCTCCTCGAGCCATGACCACGCCAGCCAGCCGGGTCGCCGTGTCGCAGGACGCGGCGGCCCTGCTGCGCCAACTGACGGCGCAGCACGGCAAGCTCATGTTCCACCAGTCGGGGGGATGCTGCGACGGCAGCGCCCCCATGTGCTACCCCATCGGGATGTTCCAGACCGGCCCGTCGGACGTGCTGCTCGGCACGATCGACGCCGGGCTCGACGATCCCATCGAGGTGTACATGTCCGAGTCGCAGTTCGAGTACTGGAAGTACACGCACCTGACGATCGACGCCGTCCCCGGGCGCGGGGCCGGGTTCAGCGTGGAAGGCCCGACGGGGCTGCGGTTCCTGATCCGCTCGCGCATGCTGGATGCCGCGGAGCTCGAGGCCTTCGGGCTCGCCGAGCGGGGGTGACGCCCGCGCGGCATCCCCACCGCGCGGCATCCCCACCGCGCGGCATCCCCACCGCGCGGCATCCCCACCGCGCGGCATCCGCCCGTGGTATCCCCACCGTGCGGCATCCGCCCGTGGTATCCCTCCTCGAGCGGGTCACCAGGGCAGGAGAAATCACCGAGACAGGCCGAAACCGGGTCAAACGGTCCTGTCTCGGTGAGATCTCCTGTCTCCGTGATGGGACCTCGCCCCGCGCGGCTGCACGGGCCCGCGACTGTGCCGGTCGCGGCGTCGGCGCCATGACAGACGGATGCCTACAGCCACCCGTTCTCGTCGGCGACGCGCACGGCGTCGGCCCGGTTGCGGGCGCCCGTCTTGCCGATCGCGCCCGAGAGGTGGTTTCGCACCGTGCCCTCGCTCAGGTGCAGGGCATGCGCGATGTCGGCGATCGACCCGCCCGAGCGCGCGACCGCGAGCACATCCGTCTCGCGTTCGGTGAGCGGCGACTCGCCCTGGGCGAGGGAGTCGGCCGCGAGCGCAGGGTCGACGACGCGCAGCCCCTGCGCGACCCGGCGGACGGCGTCGGCGAGCTGTGCGGCGGGAGTGTCCTTGACGACGAATCCCGAGGCGCCGGCGCGCATCGCGCGCGTGAGGTAGCCCGGCCTCCCGAACGTCGTGACGATGAGCGAACGGCAGCCAGGGAGCGCGGTGTGCAGAGCGGATGCCGCGGCGATCCCGGCGATGCCGGCGCGCGTGCGCACCTCCTCGATCGGGCGGGTGTCGGCGAACAGGCTCGCCGTGAGCTGCAGCGTCTCGCGGACGGTGATGTCCTTCAGGAGCCCCCCGGTCTGCAGCACCGCCGAGACGAGACCGTGCGCGATCGCGGCGCGCGGGCTCTCGCCGAAGACGCGGACGCTCCCCTCGTCGGGGTCGGACAGCCCCAGCAGCATGTCGATCGTGGAGGTCTTGCCGGCGCCGTTCGGGCCGAGGAAGGCGACGATCTCGCCCGGGCGCACCCGAAGGTCGACGCCGTCGACCGCGTGGACGGTCCCGAAGCTCTTGCGCAGCCCCGCGGCATCCACCGCGAGCAGGTTCGTGTCGTTCATGCTTCGACCCTCCCGCGGAGGGACGTCGGATGCCTCACACGCCCGTCACGATGTGCCCGTGACATCCGTCATGGGCAGACGCGGAACCGGTCCGCACCTCATGACGGAGCGTTTCAGTCTCGTTACGGTTTGCGGCTTCTGCACACGGCGGGCGCCGCGGCGGGTGAAAGATGTTCCGCATGGGTTCCGCGCGCATGCGGAGCCGTCCCACAACAGCAGAGGTAAAAAGCATGTCACTGCACCACACCAGCGGGTTCTCCCGCGGCCGTGTCGTCGGCGTCGCCGCGGCGCTCGGCGTCGCCTCCATCGTCCTGGCCGGTTGCGCCTCGGGCGGCGGCGGCACCGGCGGCCAGTCCGGCGACGCCGGCTCGGGCCCCTCCATCATCGTCGGCACGACCGACAAGGTCACGACCCTCGACCCGGCCGGCTCGTACGACAACGGGTCGCTCGCCGTCCAGACCCAGGTCTTCCCGTACCTCGTCAACACCGACTACAACTCCACCGAGGTCGTCCCCGACCTCGCCGAGTCGGCCGAGTTCACGGCGCCGAACGAGTACACCGTGAAGCTCCCCGCGGGCCTCAAGTGGGCCAACGGCCACGACCTGACGAGCTCGGACGTGAAGTTCTCGTTCGACCGGAACCTCAAGATCGCCGACCCCAACGGGGCATCGAGCCTCCTCTACAACCTCGACAGCGTCGAGACCCCCGACGCCACGACCGTCGTCTTCAAGCTCAAGACGGACAACGACCAGGTGTTCCCGTTCATCCTCACGAGCTTCCCCGGCGCGATCGTCGACGAGGAGGTCTTCTCGGCCGACGCGGTGACCCCCGACAAGGACATCGTGGATGCCGACGCGTTCGGCGGACCGTACAAGGTCACCTCGTGGGACTTCAACAAGGCCGTCGAGTTCAGCCCCAACGAGAACTACAAGGGCCTGCTCGCCGCTCCGGTCAACAGCGGTGTCGTGCTGCAGTACTTCGCCGAGTCGTCGAACCTGAAGCTCGCCGTCCAGCAGGGTGACGTGGATGTCGCGTACCGGAGCCTGTCCGCCACCGACGTCGACGACCTCGGCAAGAACAAGGACGTGAAGGTCGTCGACGGCCCCGGCGGCGAGATCCGCTACATCGTCTTCAACTTCAACACGCAGCCGTACGGTGCCACCACCGCCGACGCCGACCCGGCCAAGGCGCTCGCCGTCCGCCAGGCGGTCGCCGACCTCGTCGACCGCGAGGCGATCTCGACGCAGGTCTACAAGGGCACCTACACCCCGCTGTACTCCTACGTCCCCGAGGGCTTCGCGGGCGCGACCGACGCGCTGAAGGGCCTCTACGGCGACGGCAACGGCGGCCCGGATGCCGCGAAGGCGAAGGCCACCCTCGAGGCGGCCGGCGTCACCACCCCGGTTAAGCTCAGCCTCCAGTACAGCCCGGACCACTACGGCCCGTCGTCGGGTGACGAGTACGCGCTCGTGAAGTCGCAGCTCGAGAAGGACGGCCTGTTCTCGGTCGACCTGCAGTCGACCGAGTGGGTGCAGTACTCGAAGGACCGCACGGCCGACGTGTACCCCGCGTACCAGCTCGGCTGGTTCCCGGACTACTCCGACGCCGACAACTACCTGACGCCGTTCTTCCTCACGAAGAACTTCCTCGGCAACCACTACGACAACCAGACGGTGAACGACCTGATCCTGAAGCAGGCCGTCGAGCCGGATGCCGCGACGCGTCAGGCCGACATCGAGCAGATCCAGAAGCTCGTCGCGGGTGACCTGTCCACCGTGCCGCTGCTGCAGGGCGCCCAGGTCGCCGTGACCGGCAAGGACGTGTCGGGCATCACGCTCGACGCTTCGTTCAAGCTGCGCTTCGCACCGATCACCAAGTAATCGACGCCGCTCCGGCTCGACGCACTCGCCGGGCGGTGGGGAATCCCTCCCCGCCGCTCGGCGAGCCGCGAAGCGGCAGGTCGGAACGGCGCCCGTAAGGTAGACACCCATGACCACCGACGCCGCTGCCGCTGTCGCGGAGCCGCCCCCCGCACTCGAGGTGCCGCGCACCCGTGGCGGCGGGTCGACGCTCGGACGCTACATCCTGATCCGCTTCCTGCTGATCTTCCCGACGATCCTCATCCTCGTCACCCTCGTCTTCTTCCTCATCCGGCTCACGGGCGACCCGATCACGGCGGCCCTCGGCGGCCGCCTCCCCGCCGATCAGCTCGCCGAGCGCATCCACGAGGCCGGCTACGACCGCAACATCTTCGTCCAGTACTTCGAGTACCTGGGCCAGGTCTTCACGCTGAACTTCGGCACCACGATCACCGACAACCAGCCGGTCATCGACATCCTCGTGACCTACGGCCTCGCGACCTTCGAACTCGTCGTCTACGCGCTCGTCGTGGCCTTCATCGTCGGCATCCCGCTCGGCATGCTCGCCGCAGCGCTCCGCGACCGCTGGCCCGACGCGATCCTGCGCGTCAGCGCGATCCTCTTCTATGCGACGCCCGTGTTCTTCGCGGGCCTCGTCGCGAAGCTCGTCTTCTCGGTGTGGCTCGGGTGGCTGCCGGTCTCGGGACGCGCGAACGTCCGCACCGAGATCGCCCTGAAGCGCGACGGCAGCACGGGTATCTACCTGATCGATGCACTCGCGAGTGGCAACCCGGCGTACGTGTGGGACGTCGTCTCGCACGCGATCCTGCCCGCGCTCACGCTCGGACTCCTCACGGCCGGCATCTTCCTGCGGCTCGTCCGCACGAATGTGATCGGTACGTTCAACATGCCCTATATCGACGCGGCCCGCTCGCGCGGTGTGCGCGAGAGCCGGCTCGTCCGCACGCACGCCTACCGCCCCGCGCTCATCCCCATCATCACGGTCATCGGACTGCAGATCGCCCTCATGCTCGGCGGCGCGGTGCTCACCGAGACGACCTTCGAGTGGAAGGGGCTCGGCTTCCAGTTGGCCGC
>Ga0209922_101975_pt1 | contig 18703 bp, 13 predicted proteins | sample ThiBiot_500_biof_FD_183946 | JGI IMG/M metagenome (GOLD analysis project Ga0209922, IMG submission 183946) | Wastewater bioreactor microbial communities from Cape Town, South Africa - Thiocy_expt_500_biof (SPAdes) | ecosystem: Engineered > Bioreactor > Thiocyanate-remediating > Anaerobic-Aerobic ...
TGACGACGAACGAGATCCGCCGCATCGTCATCGCACAGACTCTCCTGGCGTATCTGTTCGGCGCCGTGATCCTCGCGACGGTGATCAATCTCGTCTCCGGACTCGGCTGAGCGCCCCGTGTCGGAAGACGCGACTACGGTGATCTGATGAGCATGGTCGGCGGGATGGGTGGCATGGGCGGCCGCGGCGGCGGCTTCCGTGGCGTCGACGAGGCTGCGCAGCGGAAGCTCAACGCCGAGGCCCCCGAGATCCCGCACCTCGGCTCCCGCATCGTGCGGATGTTCCGCCCCTACGCGGGGCGCATCGTCCTCACCGGCATCCTCGTCATCGCCGGTGCCGCGATCGGCGTCATCCCGCCGCTGATCGTCCAGCAGATCTTCGACCAGGCGCTGTTCCCGACCGACGGATCCGGCGTCGACATCGGACTCCTCTGGCGTCTCGTCGGCGCGATGATCGGGCTGTTCCTCCTCTCGGCCGTCCTCGGCGTGCTCCAGACCTGGTTGACGGCGACGGTCGGCAACGCGGTCACCGGCGACCTCCGCGTGCGCCTGTTCGATCATCTGCAGGCCATGGAGCTCGGCTTCTTCACCCGGACGAAGACGGGGGTCATCCAGTCACGGCTGCAGAACGACGTCGGGGGAGTGTCGGGCGTTCTCACCAACACCGTGACGAGCATCCTCGGCAACGCCGTCACCGTCGTCTCCGCCCTCGTCGCGATGGTCCTCATCGACTGGCGGCTCACCCTCATCGCGGTGTTCCTCATGCCGATCCTCATCTTCGTGCAGCGCCGCGTCGGACAGGTGCGCGCCCGCATCGCGGGGCACACGCAGGAGTCGCTGTCCGAGCTCACCTCGATCACGCAGGAGACGCTGTCGGTCTCCGGCATCCTGCTCTCGAAGGCGTTCAACCGGCAGCGCACCGAGTCGGCCCGCTATCGCGAGGAGAACACCAACCAGGTCCGTCTGCAGGTGCAGCGGGCGATGAGCGGCCAGGGCTTCTTCGCCGTGGTGCAGGTGCTCATGGCATCCGTCCCCGCCGTCATCTACCTCGTGTCCGGCTACCTCATCGCGGGCGGCACCGGGGCGATCACCGCCGGCACCGTCGTCGCCTTCACGACCGTGCAGGCGCGCCTTCTCATGCCCCTCATGGGGCTCATGCGCGTCGCGCTCGATCTGCAGACGTCCAAGGCGCTGTTCGCCCGCATCTTCGAGTACCTCGACATGGTCCCCGCGATCCAGGATTCCCCTGGCGCGATCACCGTGGCCGAGGCGCCCGGTCCCATCGGACGGATCGAGTTCCAGGACGTCGTCTTCCGCTACCCGGACGCCGCGCCCGATGCCCGCCCGACGCTCGGCGGAGTGTCCTTCGTCGCCGAGCACGGGCAGCACATCGCCTTCGTCGGCCCGTCGGGTGCGGGCAAGACGACCGTGCTCTACCTCGCACCGCGACTGTACGAGGCATCCGGTGGGCGTGTGCTGTTCTCCGGCGCCGACGTCACGACGCTCACGCAGGAGTCGATCATCGACCACATCGGGATCGTGTCGCAGGAAACCTACCTCTTCCACGCGACGATCCGCGAGAACCTGCGCTACGCGAAGCCGGATGCCACGGATGCCGAGATCGAGGCCGCCTGCACGGCGGCGAACATCCACCACATCATCACCGGATTCGAGCACGGCTACGACACCGTCGTGGGCGAGCGCGGCTACCGCCTATCGGGTGGGGAGAAGCAGCGCATCGCGATCGCCCGCGTGCTACTGAAGGACCCGCCCGTGCTGCTCCTCGACGAGGCGACCTCAGCGCTCGACACGGTGTCCGAGCGGGTCGTGCAGGAGGCACTCGACAACGCCGCCTCGGGGCGGACGACGCTCTCGATCGCGCACCGACTGTCGACCGTGATCGGTGCCGATGTCATCCACGTGATCGAGGCGGGGAGGATCGTCGAGTCCGGCACGCACGCGGAACTCCTCGCCGGGGGCGGTCTGTACGCCGACCTCGCGGTGGAGCAGATGGCGGCCTCGCGGATCGAGGGCGTCGAGGGTCCCCCGCCGCACACCGACTTCGCCGGTCGACGCGCGGACCGGGCTCCTGCCGGGTCGGCCGGGGCGGATGCGACGCGCCTGCTCGAGGACCCGCCTGTCGACGAGCGGACATGGCCGCTCGCCGAGTGACCTCGGCCCGTTACCAGAGTGCCGCGGCGGTGCGGAGGTCCGCGCCTTCGGGGTCGAGCGCCACGGCTTCGAGGTCGGCGCGCGCACCGACCTCACGCACGAACTCTCCGACGGCTCGGCGGTAGGCGGCATCCGGGTGGTGCTCGGCGATCCGTACGAGCGCGGGCGTGTCCATCTCCAGGATGAGCCGGATGCGCGCACGAGCGGCGGCCCGCTGTCCGGCGGCATCCAGCACGGCGATGCCCCCGCGCATCGCGTCGAGGTAATCGGCGAGGACGCGCAGCACATCCTTGCGCTGCGTGATCGACGACCCGTCGGCGCGCTCGCGCCAGTGCACGACGACGTCCGGGATGACGTCGATCGCGCGGGCGTGCACGTACAGCTGCTGCGCGACGACCTGATCCTCGTAGAGGGCGCCCTCGGGGAAGCGCAGCCCGGCACGCCGCCAGATCTCGACGCGCGTGAGCTTCGACCACACCACGATGTTGCCCGACACCTCGGGATGCTCGGCGAGGGTCGTCCCACGGCGAGCGGGCGCCGTCGCGGCGCTCACCCAGGGCTGCACCGCCCCCGCCTCGTAGCCGCCCCTGCCATCGGGGCGGAGCCGCACGTACGCGCCCACGGCGATGTCGCTGCCGCTGTCTGTCAGCGCCGTGACGAGGAGTTCGAGCGCTCGCGGCGTCATCACGTCGTCGGCATCGAGGAAGCCGACGAGCGGCGTCGTCACGAGATCGAGACCCGCGTTGCGCGCCGCCCCGAGTCCGCGCGGCGTCTCGTGCCGGATGACCGTGAACCGCGGGTCGGATGCCGCGGCATCCGCGAACTGGGCGGAGGTCGCATCGATCGAACCGTCGTCGACGAGGATCGCGCGCCACGCCGCGAAGGTCTGCGCCTGCAGAGACGCGATCGCTTCGGGCGCGAACTCCGCGACGTCGCGACCCGGGACGATGACGGTGACGAGAGCGTCCGGAAGAGGCTTCACGTGCCCGATCGTACCGCGGCGACCGATGCGGCGACCGCGTCGGCGACCGCCGTCAGGTCGCTACGGTGCGCATGCCCGAACGTGAAGCGCACGGAGGTCTGGGCGACCTCGGGCTCGACGCCGCACGCGACGAGCACGTGCGATGGTTCGTCGCTGCCCGCAGCGCACGCCGAGCCGCTCGACGTGATCACGCCGCGGCGTTCGAGCTCCAGCAGCACGGCCTCGCCGCTCGTTCCTGCGAACGTGAACCCGGCCGTTCCCGGGAGGCGCCGCGTCGGGTGACCCGTAAGTCGTGCCGTCGGTACGCGGTCGAGCACGCGCTCGATGAACGCGTCGGTGAGGGCTCCGACGCGCGTGGATGCCTCGGCGCGCTCCGCCTCGGCGAATTCGAGAGCAACGGCGAACCCCACGACGCCGGCGAGGTTCTCCGTGCCGCTGCGGCGCCCGGCCTCCTGCCCGCCGCCGTGGATCAGAGGCTCCAATGGGAGCCGCGAACGCACGGCGAGAACGCCCACACCCTGCGGCGCCCCGATCTTGTGCCCGGCGAGGGAAAGGGCATCCGCTCCCGTCCCCGACAGCGGCAGCCACCCGGCCGCCTGGACGGCGTCGAGGTGCAGGGGGACGCCCGCCGCGATCGTCACGGCGGCGAGCCCCGCGGCATCCTGCACCGTCCCGGTTTCATTGTTCGCGTATCCGATGCTGACGACGGCGGTCTCGGCGCGGAGAGCTGCGGCGAGATCGGTCGGATCGACGAGGCCCGTGCTGTCGACCGGCAGGAGTGTGACGGGGAACCCGTGCACCCGCTCCAGGTAGTCGCACGAGGCGAGCACCGCCTCGTGCTCGATCGGCGTCGTGATGACGTGCACGGGCGCGCCGCGTCGCAGGGCTGCGCCGACCGCGAGACCCTTCACCGCGAGGTTGTCGGCCTCCGTCCCCCCGGAGGTGAAGACAATGTCGCCGGCCCGCACTCCGAGCACGGCAGCGACCCGCCGCCGCGCGTCGTCGAGGGCCGCGGCGGCCGCCTCACCGACCGTGTGATGGCTGGACGGGTTGCCGAATCGGTCGGTGAGGTACGGCAGCATCGCCTCGAGTACCTCCGGACGCACGGGCGTCGTCGCAGCATGGTCGAGGTACAGCACGGCGATCAGCCCTCGAGGCGCACGTCGAGGCCGAGGTCGAGCGCCCGCGCCGAGTGCGTCAGCGCCCCGACCGAGATCACATCGACGCCGGTCTCGGCGAGCGCGGCGACCGTATCGAGCGACACTCCGCCGGATGCCTCGACCGTCGCCCTCCCCGCGATGCGGGCGACGCCGGTGTGGAGGTCCTCGAGCGTGAAGTTGTCGAGCATGATCGTGCCGACTCCGCGGGGCGAGCCGGGGCGCGCCGTGACGGCGAGCACGGCGTCGAGCTGATCGAGGCGGTCGATCTCGACCTCGAGATGGGTCGTGTGGGGGAGCGCGTCGAGCGCCGCCGCGAGGGCGGCCGTGACGGAGCCGTGCCGGGCGACGAGCACCGCGAGATGGTTGTCCTTCGCCATGACGGCGTCCGACAGGCTGAAGCGGTGGTTGTGGCCGCCGCCGGACCGTACGGCGTGCCGCTCGAATCGGCGCAGGCCCGGGGTCGTCTTGCGCGTGTCGGCGATCCGCGCCCCCGTGTGGGCGACCGCGTCGACGTAGGCCGCCGTGAGCGTCGCCGTCCCCGACATCCGCTGTGTGAAGTTCAGTCCGATGCGCTCGGCCGTGAGGATGCCGCGCGCCGGTCCGGACACGGTCGCGAGCGCGTCACCGCGGGCGAAGCGCTCGCCGTCCGCGACCAGAACCGTGGTGTCGATACGGGGGTCGGTGAGTGCGAAGGCCGCCGCGAAGACCTCGCCACCGGAGAAGACGCCGCCCTCACGGGCCCGGAGCTCTGCCGTGGCCGTGGCATCCGCCGGGATGAGGGTCTCGCTCGTGAGGTCGCCCCACGGGGCATCCTCGTCCAGAGCCGCGCGGACGACGGCGTCGATATGGCTGCGCGTGAGCATCAGCGGGCCTCCTCCAGCCGGGCCGTGTGTTGTGAAAGCAGGGCGGATTCGTCGTCAGGCCCGGGTTGAGCGCTCACATCGCCGGATGGTGTCGATCGGCCCTGCTCGCGCAACGCGATGCCGGGCGAGGCGTCGGACGTGAGGTCGGGTGCGGCGGCGGTGGTGAGGTCGGATGGGATGCCGGTGGGGATGCCATCTGGTGTGCTGCCGGCCGTGTCGTCGCTGCGGGCGTGCGCGCCGACCGAGTGCGGCCGTGCCTGCGCCGCGGCGACGAGGGCTGCCGCGACGAGGAGGAGATTCTTGTCCTCGTACTGAAGCTCGGTGACAGGCCCGCGCGGGGTGGCGCGCCAGGCGGCGAGCGTTGCGGCGGCGTGACGGAGGCCGTCCGCGTCCCGGACGAGACCCGCGTCCTGCCACATCAGCTCCTGCAGGGCCGCGCGGCTGAACGGGGGCGCGACCGGCGCGTCCGCCGCACCCGCGCCCGCCTCGGGAACCACCGCACCCCGGGCGAAACCACCCGGGCCGGGCCATATGCCGCTCGCGGCATCTGCGGCGATCGCGTCGCCCGCGCGCGCGCCGAACACGGCTCCTTCGAGCAGGGAGTTGGATGCCAGTCTGTTCGCGCCGTGCACGCCCGTGCGGGCGACCTCGCCGACCGCGTAGAGGCCCGGCACGGACGTTCGGCCGTCGAGGTCGGTCGTCACTCCGCCCATGAGGTAGTGCGCGGCAGGGGTGACCGGAATGGGCGAGGTCGACCAGTCGAGGCCGCGCGCTCGGACGGCCGCGTCGATCGTCGGGAAGCGCCGCGAGAGGAAGGCCGCGGTCCTCTTGCGGGTCTCGCGGAGCCCCGTGGCATCCAGGAGTACGGGGTGCCCGTCCTGCTCGGCCATGACCTCGGCGATCGCGCGTGCGACGACGTCGCGGGGCGCGAGTTCCGCGTCGGGGTGGATCTCGAGCATGAAGCGGCGCCCCTGCTCGTCGCGCAGGACGGCGCCCTCCCCGCGCACGGCTTCCGACACGAGGAACGCGTCCGCCGTCTCGGACGGAGGAAGAACGGTCGGGTGGAACTGGAAGAACTCCAGATCGCAGACGGCGGCGCCCACCCGCACGGCGGCGGCGATGCCGTCGCCGGTCGCGACGGGCGGGTTCGTCGTATGCGCGTACAGCTGCCCCGCTCCACCCGTCGCGAGCACGACGGCATCTGCCGTGACGCGCTCGTGCCGCTCGTCGTCGACGAACAGGTCGACCCCGGCGACGCGGCCGTGCTCCACGACGAGGTCCACGAGGAAGGCGTGCTCGATGACGCGGACGGCGCTCTCGCGCAGGCGGGCGACGAGAGCCTTCTCGATCACCGTGCCGGTGGCGTCGCCGCCCGCGTGCAGGATGCGCGGGTAGGAGTGCGCCGCCTCGAGGCCCTTCACGAGCTCGCCGTCGGCAGCCCGGTCGAAGGCGACCCCGAGGTCGATCAGTTCTCGGATGCGGCCCGGGCCTTCCTCCGCGAGCACGCGCACGGCGCGCTCCTCGCTGAGCCCGGCACCTGCGACGAGGGTGTCGCGGATGTGATCCTCGACGCGGTCATCGGCGAACATGACGCCGGCGATCCCGCCCTGGGCATACCGCGTGTTGGCGTGCTCGAGCACGTCCTTCGTGACGAGGGTCACTCGGCATCCGGCGGTTGCGGCGTGCAGCGCGACCGTGAGCCCGGCGATGCCCGACCCGACGACGACGACGTCGACCGACGGGGTCACGGCTTCGCCGCCAGCATGCGCTCGAGTGCGAGGCGCGCGGGCTCCGCGACATCGCCCGGCACTTCGATGCGGTTGACGACACGGCCCGCGACGAGCTCCTCGAGCACCCATGCGAGGTAGCCCGGGTGGATGCGATACATCGTCGAGCACGGGCAGACGACCGGGTCGAGGCAGAAGATCTCGTGCTGCGGATACTGCGCGGCGAGGCGCTGCACGAGGTTGATCTCCGTGCCGACCGCGAACACCGTCGGCTCCGTCGCGGCGGCGATCGCCTTCCGGATGTAGTCGGTCGAGCCTGCCTCATCCGCGGCATCCACGACGGCCATCGGGCATTCGGGGTGGACGATCACGCGGACGCCGGGGTGCTCCGCACGGGCGCGCTCGATCTGGTCGACGGTGAACCGCCGGTGCACGGAGCAGAACCCGTGCCAGAGGATGACCCGGGCATCCGCCAGATCTTCCTCCGACGCCCCGCCGACGGGCTTGCGCGGATTCCACATCGGCATCTGCTCGAGCGGCACGCCCATCGCCTTCGCCGTGTTGCGCCCGAGGTGCTGATCGGGGAAGAACAGCACGCGCCGCCCGCGCGCGAAGGCCCATTCGAGCACCGTCTTCGCATTCGACGACGTGCAGACGATCCCGCCGTGGCGTCCGACGAAGCCCTTGATCGCGGCGGACGAGTTCATGTACGTGACGGGGATGACGGGGACGAGACCGTCATCGTCGGGGGCATCCAGCGGCCCGTAGATGTCCGCGAGCTGCTCCCAGCAGTCCTCGACATCGTCGATGGATGCCATGTCGGCCATGGAGCACCCGGCGGCGAGGTTCGGGAGGATCACCGCCTGATCGGGGCGGGAGAGGAGGTCGGCGGTCTCGGCCATGAAGTGCACGCCGCAGAAGACGATCGCCTCCGCCTGCGGCTGCCCGAGTGCGGCGTTCGCGAGCTGGAACGAGTCGCCCACGTAGTCGGCGTGGGCGACGACCTCCTCGCGCTGGTAGAAGTGGCCGAGCACGACGACGCGCTCGCCCAGGGTGGCCTTCGCCGCCGTGATGCGCGCGTGGAGCTCTTCTTCGGATGCCTCGCGGTAGGCCGCGGGCAGTTCGCCCTGGCGCGGGGCACCCGTCGGGATCACGTCGCCCATCGACGATCCCGGCCCGTACCCGGGGCGCCGGTCGAAGTCCCACGGGCCCACCGCGAGGTCGGTCGCGCAGGTCTCGACGGTCGAGTCCCCGGCGACGATCGCCTGGATCTCGTGGTCGACGCTCGGGTCGACGGGGCGGGGCTGGATCTGAAGGAGGGTCATGACGATGCCTTTCGGACGGCGGGTCAATCGGGGAGCGGCCCGCGGTCGGCGAGCTCGACGTCGTGGTTGTAGCGGTAGAGGCGCGCCGGCCGGTGGCTGCCGGTGCGGAAGTCGTCGGTCGGGATGAGGGTGGCGGAGTTCTCGACCTGGCGGCGGAAGTTCGCGGGATCCAGGCGCCTGCCGAGGATCGCCTCGTACACCTCGCGGAGGTCGGCGAGGGTGAAGAGGTCCGGCAGCAGACCGTGCGCGATGCGGCTGTAGCCGACCTTGTTGCGCAGGCGCCAGAGCGCGTAGTCCACGATCTGGTTGTGGTCGAACGCGAGATTCGGGAGAGCGGTCGCATCGAACCAGGCGACGTTGTGCTGCTCGGATTCGAGCGAGACGTCCTCGCGCACGAGCGCCCAGTACACGATCGAGACGACGCGACCGGGGGAGCGCCCAGGGTCGCCGAATGCGTAGAGCTGCTCGAGGTAGCTCGGGGTCAGCGTCGTCGTCTCGGCCAAAGTGCGCGATGCCGCGCGCTCGAGCGCCTCTTGCGGATCGAGCCACCCGCCGGGCAGGGCCCACGCGCCCTCGTGCGGATCGCGGGTGCGTCGGACGAGCGGCAACACGACCGTCGCACCGTCGTCGGCGGGGCGGCGGCGGAGGCTGAAGATCACCGTCGACACGGCGACGCGGATTTCGGGGGCGGTTCTTGTCATATCGACCATAACTCCGTCACCGATCTTAGAGTCGACATGACCAGAACGCAAACTGCGGTGTCGGGACGGCACGCTATGCTGAGCGGACAATCGAACACAGGCCGCATGACGTGTGCGGGAGAGCCCTGGCATCCTCTTCTCGAAGGGGTGCCGGGCACCGAAGGAGCAAGCCTCCCCGCCAATCTCTCAGGTCCGCGTACCGCTCTCGTCCGGCCGCTCTGGAAAGAGATCCCCGCAGTGAGGGGGATCCGCCGACGGTGAAAGCCCCGCGCACGGCGCCGGGGCGAAACTCTCAGGCCCATGACAGAGGGGGAGTTCACGTCTGCCGAACACGGCAGGCGCCCGCCCGCCATCCGGGAGAACTCGTGCCAGACCTCCGTACCACTCCGCTTCACGATCGCCACGCCGCGCTGGGTGCCTCGTTCACCGACTTCGGCGGCTGGTCGATGCCGGTCCGCTACACCTCCGACCTCGCCGAGCATCATGCCGTGCGCCAGGCCGCGGGCCTGTTCGACATCTCGCACATGGCCGAGTTCACGGTGACCGGTGCCGCCGCGGCGAGGGTGCTCGACTTCATGCTGGCCGGCCGGATCTCCACGATGAAGATCGGCAAGGCGAAGTACTCGCTCCTGCTCGATGACAACGGAGGTGTCATCGACGACGTCATCGTGTACCGCCGCGGCGACGAGGACTTCCTCGTGATCTCGAACGCCGGCAACCGTGCGCTCGTCGCCGCGGAATTCGGTCGGCTCCTCGGGGACGGCTTCGTCATAGCGGATGTCTCCGACGACTATGCGCTCATCGCCGTGCAGGGCCCCGAGGCGCGCGCGATCGTCGAGGAGACCCCCGGCATCGCGGATGTCACGCCCGTGCTCGCCGACCTCGGCTACTACGCATGGTCGGGCGGAACCTACGCGGGAGAGCCCCTCTTCATCGCGCGCACCGGCTACACCGGCGAGGACGGGTTCGAGCTCCTCGTGCCGAACGCCCTCGCCCCCGCCCTCTGGGATGCACTGCTCGCCGCGGGCGCACCGCACGGCCTCGTGCCGGCGGGCCTCGCCGCGCGCGACACGCTGCGTCTCGAGGCGGGGATGCCCCTCCACGGTCACGAACTGTCGACCGACATCCTGCCTGCGCAGGCGGGCCTCGGCCGCGTCGTCGCCATGGACAAGGACGCCTTCGCCGGCAAGGACGCGCTCGCCGCGGCATCCACCGATCTGCCCGTGCTCGTCGGGCTCACGGCCGAGGGACGTCGCGCCGGACGCGCCGGCTACGCCGTGCTGGATGCCTCGGGCGCACCCGTCGGCGAGATCACGAGCGGTGTGCTGAGCCCGACGCTCGGGCATCCGATCGCGATGGCCTTCGTCCCGCCCGCCCTCGCCGAACCCGGCACCGACCTGTTCATCGACGTGCGGGGCACCCGCATTCCCGCCACCGTCACCGCCCTGCCTTTCTACCGGAGGAACTCATGACCGATCTCGCTTCCCTCAAGTACACCGACCAGCACGAGTGGGTTGCCCTGTCGGGCGATGTCGCGACCGTCGGCATCACGGATTATGCCGCGGACAAGCTCGGCGACGTCGTCTTCGTCGAGCTCCCCGCGGTCGGCTCGACTGTGACCGCGGGCGAAGTCTGCGGCGAGATCGAGTCGACGAAGTCGGTGGGAGAGCTCTACGCACCCGTCACGGGCGAGGTCGTCGAGGTCAACGACGCTGTCGTCGACGACCCGGCCTCCGTCAACGGCGATGCGTTCGCCGCATGGCTCGTGAAGATCCAGGTCGACCCGGCCGACGTCGACGCCCTCCTCGACCGGGCCGCCTATGTGGCGCTCACGGGCGGCGACGCGTGACCGGTTTCGCCGACCGGCACATCGGGACGGATGCCGACGCGCAGGCCATCATGCTGAACGCGCTCGGGTATCCGACGGTGGATGCCTTGATGGAGCGCGCCGTCCCGGCATCCATCCACGCCGCGCCCGTCGCCGACAGTGCGATCCCGGAGGCCGCGACCGAGGCAGAGGCCCTCGCGGAGCTCCGCGACCTCGCGGCGCAGAACCGCCCGGCGCGTTCGCTCATCGGCCTCGGCTATTACGACACGCTGACGCCGTCGGTGATCGCGCGGAACATCTTCGAGAACCCGTCCTGGTACACCGCGTACACGCCGTATCAGCCCGAGATCTCGCAGGGACGCCTCGAAGCTCTCATCAACTTCCAGACGATGGTCACCGACTTCACCGGTCTCGCGACCGCAGGCGCCTCGATGCTCGACGAGGCGACCGCGGTCGTCGAGGGCATGCTGGTCGCCCGACGCGCGTCGAAGTCGGCCTCGAACGTGTTCCTCGTGGATGCCGATGCCCTGCCGCAGACGAAGGCACTGCTGCACCATCGCGCCGCCGCCCTCGGCATCGAGATCCAAGAGGTCCCCTTCGCCCCCACCCCGTCCCCCCCGGTCGTTGAGCGAGCGCAGCGAGTCGAAACGCCCGAAACGCCCGCACCGTCCGCCACCCCCACCCCGGTCGTTGAGCGAGCGCAGCGAGTCGAAACGCCCACCGCCTTCGGCGCCTTCATCCAGTACCCCGGCGCGACCGGGCGGGTCTGGGACCCGTCCGAGGTCATCGCCGCCGTCCAGGCGCAGGGCGGTCTCGCGGTCGTGGCCGCCGACCTGCTCTCTCTCACCCTGCTGCGCTCTCCGGGTTCGCTCGGCGCCGACATCGTGGTCGGCACGACCCAGCGCTTCGGTGTGCCGATGGGCTTCGGCGGTCCGCACGCCGGCTACATGGCCGTGCGCGCAGGACTCGAGCGGCAGCTCCCCGGGCGGCTCGTCGGCGTCTCGCAGGATGCCGTGGGCAAGCCCGCCTACCGCCTGTCGCTGCAGACGCGCGAACAGCACATCCGCCGCGAGAAGGCGACGTCGAACATCTGCACCGCTCAGGTGCTGCTGGCCGTCATGGCATCCATGTACGCCGTGTACCACGGGCCCGACGGGCTCCGCGCGATCGCGATGGACGTCGCGAAGAAGGCGCACCTGCTGCGCGACTGGATCGTCGCCGCCGGGGGAGAGGTCGCCCACGCCGAGTTCTTCGACACGATCGTGGTGCGCGTCCCCGGGCGGGCGTGCGCGATCATCGATCGCGCACGCGAGCGCGGATTCCAGCTGTGGTTCCGCGACACCGACGAGGTCGGGATCTCGGTCGACGAGACGACGACGATCGGCGAGCTCATCGCGCTCGCGCGCGTGTTCGGTGCGACGGATGCCACGATGCCGGGCGTCTTCGGCGCCGGGGACGCTTTCGGGTGGACCGCCGTCCAGCCGCTGCTCGCGGCCGCAGAGGTGAACCTGCCGGCATCCCTCGTGCGCGAGGACGAGTTCCTCACGCACCCCGTCTTCCACGTGCACCACTCCGAGACGGCGATGATGCGCTACCTCAAGCAGCTCGCCGATCGCGATTACGCGCTCGACCGCGGCATGATCCCGCTCGGGTCCTGCACGATGAAGCTCAATGCGGCGACCGAGATGGCCGCCGTGTCGTGGCCGGAGTTCGCGCGCGTGCACCCCTTCGCCCCGGCTGAGGACGTCGCCGGGTACCTCGTGCTCATCGAGCAGCTCGAGTCGTGGCTCGCCGAGATCACGGGCTACGACGCCGTGTCGCTGCAGCCGAACGCGGGTTCTCAGGGCGAGCTCGCGGGGCTCCTCGCGATCCGCGGGTTCCATCGCTCCCGCGGCGACGAGCAGCGCGACGTGTGTCTCATCCCGTCGTCGGCGCACGGGACGAACGCGGCATCCGCGGTCCTCGCCGGCATGCGGGTGGTCGTCGTCGCGTGTGATGAGGCGGGGAACGTCGACCTCGGCGACCTGCGCGCCAAGATCGAGGCGCACGCCGACGCGCTCGCGGCGCTCATGATCACGTACCCGTCGACGCACGGCGTGTACGAGCAGGACGTCGTCGACATCACCGCCGCCGTGCACGATGCGGGCGGCCAGGTGTACGTCGACGGTGCGAACATGAACGCGCTCGTCGGGTTCGCGCGGTTCGGCGACCTCGGTGGCGACGTCTCGCACCTGAACCTGCACAAGACCTTCGCGATCCCGCACGGCGGCGGGGGTCCCGGCGTCGGGCCGGTCGCGGCGAAGGCGCACCTCGCGCCGTTCCTGCCGTCGCACCCGCTGGCGCAGCGCGCCGAGCATGCGGGCGGCTACGTCTTCGACGGGGGCCCCGTCTCGGCGGCGCCGTACGGATCGGCATCCATTCTGCCGATCTCGTGGGCGTACATCCGGATGATGGGTGCCGCGGGCCTCCGGGAGGCGACCGCGTCCGCGGTGCTCGCGGCGAACTACATCGCGGCACGGCTGCGCGAGCACTACCCCGTGCTGTACGCGGGCGAGGGCGGGCTCGTGGCGCACGAGTGCATCCTCGACCTGCGGCCGCTGAAGGAGGCGACGGGGGTCACGGTCGACGATGTCGCGAAGCGCCTGATCGACTACGGCTTCCACGCCCCGACGATGTCGTTCCCGGTCGCGGGGACGCTCATGGTCGAGCCGACCGAGTCGGAGGACCTCGGCGAGATCGAGCGCTTCATCGAGGCGATGATCGCGATTCGCGCCGAGGCCGATCGCGTGCAGGCGGGGGAGTGGCCGGCATCCGACAACCCCCTCGTGAACGCGCCGCACACGGCCGAGACGGTTGTCGCGTCGGAGTGGTCGCACCCGTACTCGCGCGAGACGGCCGTGTACCCCGTGCACTCCCTGGTGCGCACGAAGTACTGGCCGCCCGTCCGCCGTATCGACAACGCCTACGGCGACCGCAACCTGTTGTGCGCCTGCCCGCCGGTGGAGGCGTTCGCGTAGTCGCCCCCGCCGAGACGCAACTTGCCGCCCGAAACCCCGGCGTTTCTCGGGCGGCAGGTTGCGTCTCGGCGTCGCTACAGCGACCGCCGGTTGCCGCGGAGCGTGGCCAGCATCAGCCGTTGGGCAGGCGCGACGCGCGGCACGCCCGCGTGCTCGAGCGCGCGCTCGAGCGGGGCGGCGCGCATGGCGTCGGACCAGTCCCACCGGGCGAAGCCGCGCACGTGGCGGCGGAGCCGGTCCTCGCGACGCTTCTCCTGCGTCAGCGCGCGGTGAGCCGCCGCCGGATCGCTCGGGTCGTACTTGCCGTATCCGTCCGACTCGCCGGCGACACCGCAGTCCGGCCACCAGAAGTCCACGCGATCGGTGCATCCCTCCAGCCGGAACTCGTGCTGGAGCCGGGGCGGCGCGAACCCCAGCCACGAGATCACGGCACGGCTCACGCTCTCGCCGACGGACTCCGGATCTGTGGATGCCGCAGACAGAATCCAGTCGTGTCGGCGGATGCCGCGCGGGTCGACCGTCCGCAGCCGCACCTGCTCGATCTCCGTGAGCGTCGTCAGGGCGCATTGCCGCGGTGAGATCGCGGCGTCGACGACGGCCAGCCCGAATGCCGGGGGCAGCATCCGGGCCAGAGCCGACGCGGTGTCGGCAGGCGCCGTCGCGCGGATGCCGTTGCACGTGATGACAGTGGGCGCGATGCGGCTCGTGTGGCGCACGACGTCGCCGACGCGGTGCGTGGACGGCGCTCCGACGTCGAAGACGTGGATGTCGCGGGGCTCCCCGAACACGGGAAGGCCGAGCAGCGCCGCCGCGGACTCGTGGCAGAACACCGCGCCCGGACGGATGAGCGCGACCGCATGGACGCGCGCGAGATAACGGTCCCACGGGGCAAGCGCCTGCCACCGTGCGGATGCCGCGTACACCCGGTGCCGGACGCGGTGCAGGTCGGCCGTGGCGCGGGGCCGGTCGGCGGGTTCGTGCTCGCTCGCGACGAGCAGCTCGATCGGTGCGGCTCGGAAGACGCCGGAGGGTGCGGTGCGGAGCATGCCGCCACCGTGGCATCCCCTCGCGCCACCCGGCACGCCCCGACCCGATCTGTGGACGCACCCGCGCAGATCGCGCCCTGTGGAGGGCGCGATGCCCGCCCGCCCCGCCGCCCGCCCCGCCGCCCGTGCCCGCCCGCCGAGACGCAACTCCCCGCCCGAGAATCACCGGCGTCTCGGGCGGCAGGTTGCGTCTCGGTGGGAGAGGGCGCACTCGACGGGGAGAGCACCCCGGCGCGAGGGCGCACCCCGTGCCGACCGGCGGGGTCAGCGCGCGAACAGGCCGGGCCACCAGGCGGCGGCGAGGGGGTAGCCGACGAAGGCGATCACATCGATCAGGGTGTGGGCGATCACGAGCGGCATCACCCGGCCCCAGCGGGCGTATACCCAGCCGAAGACGACGCCCATCGCGACGTTTCCGACGATCGGGCCGAACCCCTGGTAGGCGTGGTACGCACCGCGCAGGGCGGCGGTCGAGAGGATGATCGTCCACGTGCCCCATCCGAGCCGGCGCAACCGGTCGAAGAGGTATCCGATGAAGATGACCTCTTCCGTGAGCCCCGCCCGCACGGCGGCGATCACCAGCAACGGGATCGTCCACCACGAGGAGTCGAGCGGCGAGGCATCCACCTGCACCGTGATCCCGAGCGCGCGCCCCGCGGCGTAGAGTCCGAGGCCGGGGATGCCGATGACGAGCACCAACAGCATGCCTGTGCCGACATCGCGCCCGAACACGCGGAAGTCGAGGCCGATCCGGCGGAACGCGGAACGGCCCGGCTCCCACAGCAGGTACACGGCGAGGGCGATCGGGGCGAGGGCGAAGAACTGGCCGACGAACTGGTACAGCACGTCCCAGAACTGCTGCGCGTTGGCGCCCGGGTTGAGAGACGTCGACTGGTCGCCGAGTGATTCGGTTCGTGTCAGCGCCTGAACCAGGGACAGCACCGAGTACGCCGCGGACCGGCCGACGGACAACGCGAGGACGATCGCGATCTCCCACCACAACCGCGCGCGCCCGCCCGCGGTACTGGGCGATTCGGCGGTCGGAAGAACGCTCATCTGGTCAGATTGCCACATGCCGTTCAGATTGAGTTAAGGGTATGTAACGTTTTGTCGAGTGGTTTGGATCGGGGGCCCCCACGTATTTAGGGTTGCGGGTATCCGCGGGCTCACTGACGGCCTCGTCCGTCAGCGCGTTCCGCATCTGATCCCTGCACAGGAGGAAAACAGTGTCTGCACAGACATGGCGCAAGCGCGCCCTCGTCGCGGGAGCGGGGCTGGTCGTCAGCGCCATCGCTCTCTCGGCATGCTCGGCCCCGGGCGGCACCGGCGGTCCGACGTCGGACGCCCCCGTCACCGACGCGACCGTCACGATCGCCGAAATCAACGAGTTCACGAGCGTCAACAGCGCCAGCGCGAACGGCAACCTCGACATCAACGGCAAGGTCAACTACCTGACCCGCGCCGGCTTCTACTACGTCAACGACAAGTACGAGGTCGTTCCCGACAAGTCGTTCGGCACCTACGAGGTCACCAACGAAGACCCGCTCGAGGTCACCTACACGCTCAACAAGGGCCTGCAGTGGTCCGACGGCGAGCCCATCACGACCGACGACCTGATCTTCGGCTGGGCCGCGACCTCCGGCGCGCTCGACGACGCGACGCTCGACCCCGAGTCGGGCGACGTCACCTCCGGCACGCAGTACTTCCAGTACGCCGGCTCCACGGAGGGCGTCAAGACCTCGACGATCTCGAACGTCTCCGACGACAAGCTCTCGCTGACGCTCAAGTACGACACCCCCTTCGTCGACTGGAACATCGTCGGACTGATCGACCAGCCTGTGCACGTCGTCGCCGAGAAGGCCGGCGTCGACAAGGACGCGCTCGTCAAGGCGATCCTCGACCAGCCCCGCGGTGACGCGGCCAAGCCGGCCGCCCCGAACGAGACCATCAAGAAGGCGGCGGACTTCTGGAACACGGGCTTCGACATGACTCACCTTCGAGCACAACCCGAACTACAAGGGCGCTCTCGCCCCGAAGATCGACAAGCTCGTCATGCGTGTCATCGGTGACGCCGCCGCGCAGGTCACCGCCCTGCAGAACGGCGAGGTCGACCTCATTGTCCCGCAGGTCACCGGTGACACGCTCGAGTCGCTGAAGGCGCTGCCGAACGTCGAGATCGAGCAGGGTAACCAGCTGCTGTACGACCACCTCGACCTCACCTTCGCCGGCGTGTTCGCCGACAAGAACGTGCGCGAGGCGTTCCTGAAGACGATCCCGCGCAAGCAGATCGTCGACACGCTGATCAAGCCGGTCGTCCCGGATGCCACGCCGCTCGACTCGCAGCTGTTCATCCCGGCGCAGGCCGCCTACAAGGATGCGGTCAAGGCCAACGGCTCGGACGCGTACGCCGACGTCGACATCGAGGGTGCCAAGAAGCTGCTCGCCGGCGCCACCCCGACCGTGCGACTGATGTACAACATCAACAACCCGAACCGCGTCGCGTCGTTCGAGGCCATCCAGGCTTCGGCTGCGAAGGCCGGCTTCAACGTGGTGGATGCCGGTAGCGACAAGTGGAGCGCGAAGCTCGGCTCCGACGAGTACGACGCCGTCATCTTCGGCTGGATCAGCCCCGGTGTCGGCAACGGCACCATCCCGCAGATCTTCGCCTCCTTCGGTGGATCGAACTTCAACAAGTACAAGAACGACACCGTCGACAAGATCGCCAAGGAGATCCCGGTCACCCTTGACACGGACAAGATCGACAAGCTGACGATCGAGGCCGACACGGAGCTCTTCAAGGACGCCTATGGTCTGCCCCTGTTCCAGAGCCCGGGTGTGGACGCCTACGCCGACCGCCTGAGCGGGATCACCTACATGGGCAACCAGACCGGCCCGATCTGGAACTTCTGGGAGTGGCAGGTTTCGGAGTAATCCTCCGAGACTGACGATTCTCGAAGTGCGGGGGCGGTGGACCTTCGGGTCCACCGCCCCTTCCGCTTGCATGACAATCCATCCCGCCGAACCGGGCGGGGTAACGTAGACAGGTCAGCGGGCCCGACCGGCTCCGCTGCCCGCAGCTACGTTGTTTTCTCGATCTTGTGAAAGGGGCACCGTTCCCTTGCTCTCGTATGTCCTTCGGCGCATCGGTGTGTCAGTGCTGATCCTCATCGCGGCGTCGTTCCTCATGTACGTCCTGGTGGCGTGGTCCCGCGACCCGCTCCAGGAGCTCTACGCGTCCAACAGCCCGAACAAGGATCAGCTGATCGCCCAGCGGATCGCCTGGCTCAACCTCAATCAGCCGATCCCCGTGCGCTGGTTCAACTGGGTCGTCGGTGCCGCCCGGTGCGTCGTCCCCGGTCTCGGGTGCAACCTCGGCGTCACCATCCAGAACCAGCCCGTCGACATCCTTCTCGGCCGCGCCATGGGCTCGACGCTGCAGTTGGTCACCGCCTCGACGGTCCTCGCCATCGTCCTCGGCATCCTCGTCGGCATCGTGTCGGCGCTTCGTCAGTACAGCGCGGTCGACTACACGTTCACCTTCGCGAGCTTCTTCTTCTACTCGCTGCCCTCGTTCGTGATGGGTGTCCTGCTGAAGGTCTACGTCGCGCTCGGCTTCAACAACTGGCTGAAGGATCCCGTCTTCAACTGGGCGACGATCATCATCATCTCCCTCCTCTCCGCGGGTCTGTGGCAGGCGCTCATCGGGGGGCCTCGAAAGCGTCGGCTCGCCGTCGCCGGCGTGTCGCTCGTCGTCACCGGCGCCATGTTCTACTTCTTCTCGGTCACCGAGTGGTTCCTCGATCCGAGCCTCGGCCCCGTCGTCGGTCCGCTCCTGATCATCGCCCTGTCGGCCGCGATGGTGCTCATCATCGCCGGGCCCCAC
>Ga0209922_101978_pt1 | contig 18694 bp, 17 predicted proteins | sample ThiBiot_500_biof_FD_183946 | JGI IMG/M metagenome (GOLD analysis project Ga0209922, IMG submission 183946) | Wastewater bioreactor microbial communities from Cape Town, South Africa - Thiocy_expt_500_biof (SPAdes) | ecosystem: Engineered > Bioreactor > Thiocyanate-remediating > Anaerobic-Aerobic ...
TGCAAATAGTAATCAAACAATTGAATCATCACCACTGGAATCCACTGATGATATGAGTGATATCGATGAAGATGATTTCGATGGTATACCTATTCGACATGGTTCATCAATGACAAAAGATTTGCCTCGTAATGATAATCATTTACTTGAACGAATTGCTCAACATATTGAACATGATAATGATGATAATCAAAATCTGATTGATGTCGATGATTTATTTTTAAATGGTTTTCAAGATGAAAATCATCAACAACAACAACGACAAGCAAATGAAATGATAACTATGCCATCATTGTTCAATAATATACCGGATATTGATGATTTAAATGAACACATAGATGATGATGATGATAATGATAAAGATCAAATACCATTTGATCATATGGACATGTTCGATCAATCAGATTCAATTCGTTCGTCATCACCAGATTCAGTTCTATCATCATCACATTTACGTGATGATGATGATGATGATGAGAATTATGATGAAGATCTAAATCGAGAAGTCAATCGTATTAATGTTATTGCTGATATCGATGATGATGATGATGATGTTACACAATGGAATGATGACGATCTACTGACTAAAGCAACTTTACAAAATGATCGACCCAATGCTCCTCTACCACCTCGTTTATTTTTAAATGTTCAAACAAATGATCAAGTAGATTTTATTGATTCATCACGCAGCAATTCTCGATGTTCAAATGCTTCATCACATTTAAGCAATGGTTATACAGATCAAGCGAGAATATTTATCAATGATGATGATGGACTTGTGACATCATCATCATCGTCATCGTCAGCCAATTCAGAATTTGATGAACAGGATAGACAGGATATTCATGACGATGATGAGATATTTATACGTGATAGTGATGAAGAAGAACTACCTTTACAAATCAATCTTGATTATGATCGATCAAGATCAGTATCAACAAGTTCTTCAAGTGATAGTTCGCAATCAATATTATCTTCAATTGCCGATCAATCGCCAATCATTGCAATGGATGAAGATATAGTCGAGACAAAAAAAGTACTTCCATCTGCGCCCATGGCTGTTGTTGACGACGAAGAAGATATTGATGATCAACAGCAAGAAGAAGAAGAAGAGCAACAACAACAATATAATAATAATCAACCCCTAATATCGTTAAATCCATTAAAAACTCTTCTGGATCTAAGAAATGAACAACACAAAAATCATATTGTTCATGATATAGTAAATATTCAACATGTATTCAATGAACACAATAACGATGATGAATTTCTTGCTATTATGCATAATCCAACAATATTCGAAGAAGTCTTACGTGATCATGATGATCAACAGGTAAATTTCTTTTCTTTCTTCTAATTAACAAAAGAAAAGAAAATCCTTGAAGAGAAAGTCAAGGGTAAAATATCTTGTATGCTTTTGGTTTTCTTTCTCCTTTCTGCACTAAATCTTAGCTATCTTTCAAGCAGCTGATATATCCTCGAAACTAATACTCTTACGTAACAACTATCGATTGATAGTTTACTGTCATCAGTAATCATCAATGGATTAAAGAATAAAAAGAAAAAGAAAAAGAAAAAGTCGATATATTCAACTTGTTAAATATTTTATTTTGAATTCTAGAAAGCTGATGAATTCAAGCAAATATTCTCACAACAATCTTCCAGTAATCAGAAAGAAGATGATTCATTCGTGCCTAACCAAAATATGCAAAAGGCATCATTATTATCCGTATCAGACAATGAGATGCCTGGTCCTTCAACAACAACACAAATAACAACAACAACAACAGTGCCAGTAACAAAAACTCATAGTTCGTCGACTGCTGTCAATCACCTTCTAAAGGAAAAGAACGAAGAAAAAGAAATAGGAGAAGAAGATGCTGATGTCGTCGATCGCACTTCTCCAAACCTAAAGATAAGACAGCAGTCATACGATAGGAATCTTCCAAACATCAATCGAACAACAATTGTTAATTGTGAAAAGAAAGACGAACAAGATCATTATCAAATGATGGATTCCGATGATGAATCAGATAATGATTCCGAACTATTACAAACACTTGCACAACTACATGGTCTAGTGCATACTCATCGTTTATCAAATGATTGCAATCCAATCGATGTATTAATCAATCATGAAACATCAGATTTAAACAAACAAGATATGATAAATATCGATGATGAAAAACTTCTTCCAAGAACTTCCAAAGAAAAATCAACAGCACACACTTCATTGTCATCGTTATCATCAACTAATGATGAATCACAATTACAAGATGTTATTATTGATTCAGACAGTTCATCGAATGATGATATTCCATATGTTGTTGAAAAATTAGTTTCAAATACGTTACAATTAGCTATTGAACAAATGAATAATTCTCATGAACCAATTGAACATTTTGTCGAACAAATTCTTTCCGAAGCTGTCTATGATATTTATCAGGAAAATCAAAATGACGCCGAATCAAAAATCGATAATCTTCTTTCAATTGTTCAATGGCATCATCGACCAGTGAAACCAATTTTCGATCCATTCGATCAAAATTTCGATCAAATATGGCTTCATGATTTTCAAACACCTGAAAATACGAAATCGGATTCGTTCGATCCAATGAATATCTTCTCTTCAATATCTAATCAAGCACAAGAAAATCTTTCTCAGTCATTAGTTATCGATCCGTTTAATTCATCAGACTTGACAGCATCTGTCGAAAATATTAATCTAGATAATAATTCTCGTTTTCAAGATGATTTCATTTTCTTTATGGTAATTGATTCACATTTTTTTCTTTCTTCATCGTTGAGTTCTTTAACTTCTAGCGGTAAAATAGTTGTTTTGTAAGACGAATGAAAATCCGGCTTTCAGCTCATATGCACTTGATTTTGATGATTCATTTTTCGGAATTCTTTGAATCAATTTCATTCTTCTACTATTTAGAATGATACACCACCAACAACAACCGAAACCAATGAAGAACAAGAAGAACCTGTAGCATTGAGAGAAAATCTCGATGAAAATCCAGCAAATAAACATGAAAGTTTCTTTCAAGATCAAGCACGTCTTTCACAATTCGAAGATTTTCCAAGTGAACAACCGTTGAATACTCCGACATTTGAGGTAATTCAGTCGGAAACAAGAAATCCATTTGATGAACCAGCAGACATTCGTCAATCAACGAACGATGATGATGAACCATGGGAACTTGAAGAACAAGACGAAGATATTATTAAACCAATACCAACAGTTGTTTCACAAAATCAAAGTTTAACTGTAAATGAAGAAACAGACGATAGTACGAGTGATAGTAGTAGTAATAATGATAATGATGATGATGAAAATGAGAAAGAAAATATTGATGATTATTTTCCAAAAGAAGAAATCAAAGAAAATAATAATAATGATGATAATAATGAATCAAGTGAAATACCAGCATTAAAATCCGTTCGATTCGATGATAATCTACAAGATGTTAAAATATTTACACCAAAAGATAGTTTAATTCAATCGGAAGTATCATCACAAGCAACAACAAGTGATACAGATGAATATGATGATGATGAACAAATTACACAAAGATCACCAAATGATGATGGTAGAGACGAAACAGCAGATAATTCAACCGAAAATATCGTTCCGCGACCGGATAGTATTATTTCCTTATCAAGTGATATCATCTCATATCCACCACCTCTACCACCTTTACCACCGCTTAAACAAATATCAAGTAATTACAGACTAATTCTTTTTTTTTTTGTTTTGCTATTAATGAATTGAAAATATTGTTTGAATTATTTCTAGCTAATGTGAATAATAATATTCAATCGAAACAATCATCAATTAGCGATTCGAAGGACAAGAAAAATTCATTTGTACATCTTGAAAATACAACAGTCAATCCACCAGCAACAACTGATATTCATGTATACAAAAGTATCGAATCTGAATTCCTACCATCTCATGGATCAGGTATTGTCCTTGATCACTCTACTAATCATATGTTAATTATTTTGACATAAGTAAAGATAAACTTGTTGATAGATTGATGTCATCGAATTGATTATTAATATACGTAGACAGTCTAGGTTTTATTTTTCTTCTTTTCCATGAATAGTTAGCCATTTAGTATAGAATTTATTTCTGAATTAGGTTCATTTTCATTTTCTACAACAGTATTAAGTGCAGTTAATTCACATGGTAATGAACTAACTGAATGATATTCAAGAAATTCTTCGACAACAACAGTCGTTGTCAAGGTTTTTGTTGTTGTTGTTGTTGTTGCTGTTTTCGGCGGTTCACATTCATGATCATCAGTTGTATTCGTATTTTGAATAATAGTAACAGTTTGAGGTGTTAATGTCGTTGTTTCGATAGATTCATGTTGGACTGTAATAAGACTAGGCCGACGTTTATTTTGTTCATTAACAATACTAAACGTTGGCTGAAGAGGTATATCGTCAATTGGCGTCATCATATCAGCCATAGCATGCGCATCGATAGCATCGCGACGAATGACAAGATTAGCGAGAATATTCGTCGAACGCATAGCTGGTTCACGTCGTGGTAGAATCGATTTAATAAATCTTGGTGTTCGACGTGTATCACTGGTTGGCCGTGTTTGATATTCGCCTTGAATAACTCGTTGTAGTTCAGCTTTCGAAACGGGTGTATACGAAAGTATTAGACGACCACTTTTATACGAAGATGAGGATATTCGACGATCAGTTGGTTTTAGTCGACGATAATAAGCTATTTCAAGACGATATAAAATACAACGAGCTAGACCGATAAATATAAGACAAAAAACAATTGGCGAAACACCGATTATAACAGCATAGAATGTTCGACGAAGACATTGATATGAACAGTGTTCCATTGTACTAAAGAAGAAATTCTTTCGAAGATTGTTATTGTCTGTATCAATCATTCGAGAACGAGCCAAAAAAAACAAGTTTCTAGGACGTTTTTACTTTTCCTCTTGCATCTGATAAATGTATGTGTACGAGAGACATTTTCTAGATTTTACTAAACAAAACATAGTGTTAACGAACTGTTGATACAAAAAATTACTAATAAGAATAAGAATAACAACAACAACAACAACAACAACAACAACAACAGCAACCAGAAAAGGAGAGAGAGAAGACAGTAAAGTAGCTTGTCTGATTATCTTTCTGTGAATAGAAATCTATATTTACACGTCCAGCGGGAGGAATGACATAAAAAGCAACCTATCCTATATTTTCTCATCATCTTTCCGCCTACAAAAAAATGACAATCTGTTTTGATATAGATATACGTATGTATATAGATCTCGTCAATGAAGAAATCAAACAGCTTGGGGATATAATTCATATTCATTTTCCTCTAATAATGGATTTAATACGATAAGACATCGTTCTGAACAACGTACGATATTTAATTGTTTGCTTAAATGCCAATCAGCGTACCATCGTGAAATGTATATACATAAACTGAGAACAATATAAAGTAACGCAGCTATCATCAATGGAATTAAGCCAAAACATAAGATTCGTTTTAATGATGTATCATTTTCATTCATGTTTGTGTACCTCAATAGGATAAAAGAAAAAGGAAAGACTGAGAAATTACTCCCGAAGAGTATATATATATGTATGTGTTTACATGCGTGCTAAAGTTAATCAAACGAAGAGCATTACTAGTCAATCAAATAAGAAATGATGTCATTCTCATTTTTCTTTATTATCTTCTTTTTTTCCTCCTCCAAAAAAAAACAAAACACGATGCAAGATAATCATATGGATTCTAATAAGACCCAACTAGATAAGAACAAGAAAAATATCTAGATTAGATGATGTTCAATAGGAAAAACATATTCATTTATTTTTAGCTATCCTTCATTCAACATCAAATGATAATACAACAATAGATCCTGATGAAATCGATAATGTCATAACATGTATGATAGACAATAACGAAATTAAAATCGATGCCAAAACAATATCACCATTTAAATGTGTTATCGGTTCGGCTGGTCAATTATATGAGGATAATCAAACTGCAGTCATTATTCTCTATGGATGTTGGCTACCTGATCATCGGCTGAGAGAATATCGTTATATTATGGATCAATTATTTTAGTATGAGATTTTGTTCAGTTGTTTTTATTGTCAAATTTGTTTGTTTAGTTATGTTTATCATAAATTAGAACAATTGGTTATTAATGATTATGTACTTGTTTATTTTCATGGAGCAACGCCGAAGCATCGGACACCAGAATTGAAATTTCTGAGAAAATGTTATCAAATGATTAATTTTCGGTAGACATTTTTAAAAGAGCTTCATTTAATCTTTTGTTTTCTCAATATTTGATAGATTACGTAAAAATCTTCGAAGTGTCTATGTCGTTCATCCGACACGATGGTTACGTACAGTCATCGCTCTATCTCGACCATTTTTCAGGTGAAACTAATGATATTTGCTCGAATAAAATATATCATACTATTCTTTTTCTCATTTATATAGTAATAAATTCTATCATAAAGTTCAATACTTATACACAGTATCTGAACTTGAACGGCAATTTCCTCATAATCATATTTCAATTCCAGTTATTATCGAACAGTAAGTGAATAACAATGAAAGAAAAAGGAAATTAAATGAACTAAATGAGACACAACAAAACTTCATATGCATATTTTTTTTCATTGAATCTATAGACTTGACAAGTCAGGGTCTATGCCTGACTACGTCTAAATTAATCACAGTAGGTCGACATGTTGTCATATCTGTCTTGAGAATTTTGTTTACTCGTTGTAACTCTCATTCTTGGGCAAAAAGATCTAACTATATCTCTAACAAAACAAATCTAATCGTTAAATCTGTCTACTAATTTCTTCAGATCAGACATAAAAAATTCGAAAATGAATTGTTTTCGAATTTGTTGTCAATATAACTTTGTAAGTGTTTGAGAGTGTTTCCTCCTGCATGTTGTGTATAAACGAATGTTGTGTTATTTTCGTTATTTATCGCTTTTGTTTTTTTTTCCATTTCATTAGAGCTGATTGGTTATATTCTCAAAAGTATGATCGTCAAAATGCAAGTATCAAACGTTCAATCGAACGGTCTGCAGCTCGAGCAAACAATGCAACCGAAAATGAATCGGCTGCATAAACTAAAACTAAATCCATATCGAAATCCGGTCTTGTTTTTTTTTTGTCTTTAGTTTTTTTTTCCTGCTAGATTTTACTTTTTTGTTCTCTGTGCAATAATGTGGTGCTTCTAACTGTTTGTTTGTTTTTTTTCATATCTATTTTACAGTGACAATTTCTATTGTAAATGTCTCTGAGCTTCATCAAAAACAAAACAAAAACGTTTCATTATTCATTAAAAAACATATGTTCGTTTGTTTGTTTGTGTGTGCGTGCGTGCGTTTACTAATATATTTTCAAAAATACATATATATGAATAGTTCTGATTTGTTACTATTTCGAATATTTCTCTTTGACAAAACAACATATGTTCGATATTGAATGAGAAAATTACAATGATTATGTATTCGATTATGAAATTATATAGAAAAAAAAACAATTAATATTTGATATTAAAAAAATATATTGTAAGTAAATAATTACAAAAGAGAAACAATTACAAAATTTCATTTTTGTTCGATTTAAACACGTGAAAATACTGAACGTTTAGTGTCATTGATTTGTTTTTTGACTCTTGTATATCGTTGTGGATTGAGTCGAAAGTAGACAATTGTTGAAACAACAATGAGAGCAACAATCACAAGTGGAACAACGATTCCAATAATCCAAGTTGGCTGAAGAAAAGAAAATTTTTACTAGAAAATATTCCTTTGAAAATCGATTCATACCGAAAACGAACTATTTTGAGCGAATACATAAACACCACCGTTGTCGGTTTGAAATTTCAAAATACGATTGCTCGTATCGAGTTCCGACGGTAGTTTGATATAAACACCACCAGTCGGTTCAAATCGAAGAACTTGAACATTGTCGGCATCATTATCGAATTCGGCATATGGAATTTGAAATTCAACATTTCGGACAAATTGAAGATCATGTGGTTCGAGAACATAAACGCTATTGTAAAGTTTTTCTTTCGTCTAAATAAATATTCGTATTGATTATGATATTTTTGTCTTTAAAAGAATTTCCTACAGCAATGTTTTGACCGTTTTCAGGTACAATGTCGTTCAATTCATCTTTGGTAAATTTAGCGTATTTAACGGGCACACTTGTTGCTACACTTCCTTCAGGAAATTGAATTTTTGCATTCCTAAAAGAATTGTCGAGTAGACACTCTCAAAAGAAAAGATCATTGTGAAAGTTGAATTTACTCTAAAATTGCAGTGAAACTATTTTGTCCAATAAGTTGATATTGAAATGCAAATGGTTGAACAATAATTCGACCTTTTTGATCTCGATTCGAAAAATCATTATTACGTGTACAAACGTAATGATAGATTCCTGTGAGTTCTTTTGTTACTAAACGTGCACCAAGATCGAAATACGCTGATGCATTATCTAACTTTGTGTCTGTATCTGAACGAAGAAGATTTATCTATCAAGAATAGAATCAAGATCGACATTTACTTATTCCAGAAGCGGCTAATCGTCGACGATCGGTCATTGATAACCCAAGAAAAGAACTTTGACTTAAATTAGCTGGAATATTTCCATTCCATAGACCGGTAGCATTCAAATATTCATAGGGTGTCCAATTTTCATTGATAATCTATAAAATTCAATGTTCGTTTCATTGAATTTTGATTCGAAATTAATTTCCTACAGTATTTTTCATCATTAATATGTTATTTCGATCGGTATTTTCTTTTCCTTGTCCAGCACCAGGGGGTGTTGTATTCGAACCGATCCATCTAGGAAAAGAACGCAATTTAAAATTTTGATTTTAGATTCGAATGTCGAGATCTTCATACTGAATATGAACATATGAATTCGGTGACATTTCTAATTTCGTTGGTACGAAATCGTATTCAACAGCTGGATAAGCTTGAATCGAAAGAAAAATTCCGGTTATTATTATTGAATAGTTCTTGTTTTTTTTTTGATTACTTTGAACAATATTTCCACGTCGACCACGAACATTAAGATTATAAATTGGTTTATCACCGAAGTCTGCTGGTCGTTGACGAATTTCGAATATGTAGGATCTATTGATAGAAGTGATTGAATTTAGAATTGAATTTTAACTTTCAACTAAACAAACCTGTCTTGAAAAACACGAGATAATTGTGCTGTGTTAATAGCCAATTGTAATTTGAGATCAATATCGTCGAATATTTGTACTTGAGGATTGTTTTCAAAACGATAATCACGAGCTAACGCTACAGTATCGTTACTAAAGAGTCTAAATATTCAATAGGATTGATATTTTCAAAAAAAATGGGATTTCTAGAATTTACTCTGGCATAATTGGAAGATTATTTCCATTGTTTGTCGAATTAATTTTCCATCCATCGTAATCAGTTGTTGAAATATTATAACTAAATAAAATCAAAGCTATTAGTTTTTTTTTTAATTTCTGTTATTTAATTTACCGAATACGGAGGACACATTTTTTCGCTGCTTTAGCAGGTAATGTCCAATTAAAAGTTGCCATTTCTGAGCCTTTAACATCGCCAAGATGATTTTCTCTTGTATACGATGGTGAATAACATTCTGGCGGTGGTAAACCTTTACTTGGATAGTCGATCCATTGAGGTTTAATACCAGCTGTTTTGTTGTAAGCCTAAGAAAAATTCTTCATTCGATTAATAAATAAAATCGAGTATTTTTCACATACGAGACAATCAGCTCTATTATTTGGTAAAATCACTTTGCTATTTACTGCAGTTATGAGTTGTTCTTGATTGGTAATTGTACAAGCACCACGTGATTGAACATTTTGACTATTTTCACGATAGTATGAACATAGATCTTGTCGATTTGTGAGAATAGCAATATCCTACATAGAAGAATATATTGTGTTTTATGTTATTATTATTATTAGTTTTTACAATCCAATCATTAGGTTGCCAATGTGGATAATAATCTCGTTCTTCTGGACATTCATAACCATATTGATCACCATTAGGATTTTGTCGAGTATAAATACCTGATAGTCCTTTAAGTTTCTAAACAAAACACCAAATAATTAACATACATCTGCCACTCAAAGGAAACAGTTTTTCTTACTTGATCAGCTAAAAATATATTTGTATCTCGACTACGTATAGAACAGTGACCAAAACTGGAAAGACTTTCGGTCAATCGATATTTTGGATCTTTTGAACCATCAATTGTCACTGGTATTTTTCTATTCATTAACAAAGATGATTGTTTATTTTTCTACGATTTAATTTCAATTAATTTTACTCTTTTCCTTGGCCTTGACCATTTCGAAGTGAATCACTGCATGTATATTGAAGTATCAATGTACAATCGGAATTGACATCATTACATGAGTGTTGATTTGTCCTTTTTGGAGAAAACAAAAATATAGCTAGTTAAATATCAAATTTTTATTACCATTGAATAGGTAATATTGATTTGGTATAGTAATACATGACACCATCGTCGCCAACATTATAACCGCCTCGGTCATTATTTTCAGAATCGAAACTTCTGAATATTGTAAATGAAAAGTGAAAAATAAAAATAGAAAACTGAACATTTGGAAAAGAATGAATACGAACAGATTTGGATTTGTACGATCGGGTGTAGCTTCATTATGTCGATTATTGCTACCACTGAAAAACAAGAAATATAAACAGATTTTCGAATGAGTCTAATCTACCGTGGATTGTGCATGTAAATATCCGAATAAATCGGATTGAATAAAACAAAAATAAGAAAACAGACTGATAAATGTTGATAAATCATCTTCAGTGATAACAAGTTACAAAATGAAACTTGTTTTATACCTCTCACTCTTCGATGTCTATTTTTGATAAGTACAACTGAATCATCGATTTTTCAACGATGAATCATAACTGTCAATAATCTGATTGGATAGATAATTCGAGGAATTTCACATGAAATCAAGAGTTTTTCTACGAATTTCAACTTGCTTTACATTTACTCGATTGATATCAATGATAGTAAATCTAATTTGATATTGAATAAATAAAAGCTACATAGGAACAGTGACATCTATACACGGATAACAGTACTTAGCATGATATTCCATCGACTATTGATTATTTTTCGATGTTCACTTCATCAAATTACTCGAATAGAACATATCGAGCATCATTTTGTTCGGACTTGATACTAATTTCAAGAGTTTTTAATATTCAAACACCCTCAAGACTTTTCTTATCGCGATCTTATGACCTAAGAGGTACTGCTACCTTATCTGTACGAGTCATCCGAGCAGACCAGTGACACATCTCATTGAATCACACATGGAGTAAACAGCAATCTTATCTTGAATTTCAAAAATATTGTACTTTAATCAAAGAATTTCTATTTTTGTACTTTCAATTAGAAAATCAGTTCATTCTAGTTCGATATCCTATTAAATTCAATCCGATCTTAATTCTTACAAATAACAATATACGTCATTGAAATTAGTCGAAATAACGCACACATTCATTTCAATTTATTTTGAATTAGTTTTCTTCTTCTTCTCTTAATCTAACATGCAAATTATCCGAATGAAAGTTAATTAACTAAAAAAATATATGTCACATAAAACCAAGGGCAAACAAAAAAGACTCTTTGTCATGCTTAATAGTCATTTGATATTTTCTTTTTTCTCAGTCTCTCATTGTCAAGTGAGACATATTGTTAGACAATAATATGATGAATTCATTATTGATCGTTTGAATGAAACAATGAAGAAAGAAGGGAACTACTTCAATTTTCTTTCTCATTCGGTTTTTCTCTATTTGATTCTTGCATAGTTTTTCTCTTTTATTTGATTTTAACTTACATTAATAGTAATAAAAAGAAGAAGAAATTCTTTCTTTTTTCTCAGCAAAAAAAAAAGAAGAAGAAGAAGAGGAGATGTTAACCGCACGCGATACTGGACGTCCTTTTTATCGGCATCTTTTGAGTTTTCCTTTGGTAAAAAAAGAGTGAGAGAAAGGAGAAAAAAGAATCACTATTTTTCCGACAATTGATGTGAATATCGAAAAAAACCAATGGAGGAAAAAAGAGAAAAGAGAGAAACAATCATTTTGTATAAGCGTGAGTTTCCGTCTCTCTCTCTCTCTTTCTTTCTCTCTTTCTCCTACGTTTCTTAAAGCTACCAAGACAGACAGACAGACATACATACATACACCTTGTCGACTTTAGCCGGCAAACACATTATCTCACGTTTACATTCAAAGTTTTTCTTTTTTTCCACACTCACACAATCAATTATACGAGTGTTTCTCGAACGTAATTACATAGGAACGTGATTATATATATCAAAGAATATGGTTAAACGAATTCAAGGCACAATCGATTATGAAAAACATAATGAAATTCTCAATGATAATCATAAGATTTTGATTTATCTCGATGATATGACATTAACTGGTAAGAAATCATGACTAAAACAATAAATGTAATTGATTTATTTTGTTTTGTTTAGATATTGCTTCACAAGATGGTTCCTATATTCGTAAATTTCATACAATAGCAAAATTAATTCTTGAAAATCAAACTCGAACATTTCCAATATCATTTACACTTGAATACGATGAACAAGATATTGAAACAACGTCGAATTATTCATTACGTGTACGTATTGTTGCCGATGGTAGAACACGTTTTATAACAAGTACGAATATTCCCGTACTTACGAAAGGTTATGGTGATATTGTGGATATAACTGTTGAGAAAATCGATTTAATGTGATGATTAAAAAAAAATTCATCATTTTAACAACACAAAAAAAAATAAATAAACAAATGTTAAAATTCATTTATCTTGTGTACATTGTGTTGTGTTTATTGAAATAAAATTTGAACAATAAGTGTGATATTCAGTAAAGCAAGATAATAGTTAAAATAGAACCTAATCGACTAGAATGTCTGTTGTTTTTTGTTAAAATTCTCTTGACAAATATTTGATTAGTTAGTTAAAATGAAATGTGCATAGAAATGAATTTCTTTTTTCTCATTTTATATTGACGTCGATCACAAGGTTTATTTGATCGATTCATCCGATTGAATAATAAGTATTTGTTTGTCATTCGAGAATGCCAATGATATGTTTTATTCATAACCAAATGATTTACTTTTTAATGTCGATTCATTTGACAAGTTTTCACTAGAAAACTAGAAATGTTTTTTTTCTTCATTTATCCTTATGTTTCTATAGCTTTTTTTTTATTTCTTAAAATTCAACAAAAAATTCCTTTTTTTCATTTATACATATCACATTAATAACAACTTGAAGCGGTAAAAGGAGAAATAATAATAAGAAGAAAAAGATGAAAAAGAATATTAATACCAGAATAAAAGTACGAAAGTCTAGGAGAAAAGATAAAGAATAAATTCAATAAAAATGCGCTGTGAAACATTCAAAAACCGATTTCAATCATGTGTTAACAGTTAAGTCACGAATTAATGGTTCTTTGTCCGCACTAATACCATATTTCTTTTGTAATGAAAGTGGTGGTTGTGGTGGTGGTGGTCGTGGTAATGCAAGAATGACTTTAGCTGTATCATAGATAAACCATTGAAGAGCAGTTAAAGTTCCAATCATGAGTATACGTGGACCGAGACCTTTCCACAGACCTAAACGATTCAATAAAATCGAAATGTTTATCTTGCTTTCTTTTTGTTCTTACCAGCAAAACCTACACGACGAATAGCTTCGAATAGACTCAAATCCTTATCATTATTTAATTTCGATACAATTGTATCAGCTGGATGACTAACAACAGCACAAAATATGCCGGCTATATAGCCAGCAATGAATGTCACGCCTAATTGTTCAGTTTTTGTACATTGTTCACGTGGTTTAGGAATGACGTATTTATAGAGTGCTTCGACAGTACGTTCGAAACAAGCAAATTTCATCATTGTATACGGAATTTGTCGAAGCCAAAGTGGAACAATGCCTTTATAAAATCTAATCAAATTGAAATTCTATGAATCTGTTTTTCGTTCGTCGATGTTATCTTACCCCCAGATACCTTCTTCAGCTACAAACAACAACAACAAAAAAACTTATAAACAAAAGCTATTTTCCTTTATTTTTACCGTAAAGTTTTGGTAGACCTTGTCTCAATGATGATGCCCAATTGTCCTGTGTTTGCATGCGAACTTTCGTTGCTTCCCATGGCGCAAGAGCGATATCAGCAAAAAACTCAGCTGATGCACTTGAAATTAAATAGAGTGACGTTCGATAGACATAAGCATATTCTTCGCCGAGTATACCGCCATAGAAATTCTTAAAGATTTCATAGAAACCGAATTTACCGAGACCTTGTAAAGCGTAACCGATTAATGTCGGTGCCCAGCCTTTGGTTAAACCGAGAAAGCCTTCTTCTCTACAACGAAATGTTTTTGTTTGAACGAATTTTATTCGAGAAAGAAAACGTACTGTATCGTAACTCTAAATCCGTTAATGAGATTCTCGTATTTTTGAGGTTTAACCTGTAAACGACATTTGATAAGATCCTGTTGATGAACAAAAAATCAAATATTTTCGTTGATTCAATAGAAAAATATTGTTTTTTTTCTTCTTTTACCAACGGAACAACGGCTGTGTGTGTCGCACCACAACTAATCATACCACTAATTGCACAATAAATATAATATTTAATTGAACCATATTCACAACTGTGATGATCTATTCGAATGGAAATATACAAGAATAATAATAAAAAACAAAGTTATTGCAATTTACCTTTGCCATTTGTCGATGATGCATTGCCTAAATCATTAATTGATCGTACGACTGTCAGCTAAAGATTTATCGATAAATTTACGATAATTATCACTGTCAAACAAACTTACGACACATTTGTAGGGTAATAGTATCACAAGACGAAGAAGAGTTACTATATAAAGTAAGAATTTATTTTCGCAGACATCTTGAAATTTCATTGTAAACCAACGTGATCTTGAAGTCAAATGTTTTCCGTAAATCGGATAGATTTGATGAGGTGAATAACTTCTAAATTAAGATTTCGAAAAAAAACAACAATTATTTGATAGAATCAATATGAAATTAGCATCACTTGTCTTCGGGAAAACTATGATTACGCTTGATCACCATAGAAAAAATTACTCATCGGTATTTCGAAGAAATCTTTTTTTCTTTCGTGTTTTGTTCTGTTCTGTAGTATGTATACAAGGTCGAATAATTCGTTTTTTCGTTCGCTAGTTTTTTTATTCAATCATACTGCTTCACGTCTCTCATCAACATAATAATTTATTTAGAATATAGCAAGGAAACAAAAACGAGAAATAGAGGTTCTTTTTTTCCTCTTTTCTTCGCCCTCTTCAACAAAATAAAAGTGTCAAGTAATATTTACTTAGTATTTTTCATTCAGAATGCATTTCACTATTGAACATAACAAGATAATCAAAGAGTTTCTTTTATTTCTTTATTGATCTAAAATACAAAAGAAAAAGGAAACAGGTTGACCTGATTTATGTACTTTGTCGTCTTCGCTTTCGTTTGACTGATTGTGATTACGTCAACACACGTGTCAGGACTTCGTCATGTTTTCCTTTCTCACGGTTAGTTACGCATCAAAACAAGAAATCATGTTTTCTTTCCTTTTTTTTCATTGGAAAATTAGGCCTGAGAGATAATTTTTGAAAATATATTTCGCTTTTATTTGTGTGATATATCGAAGCATTTTTTTTTTGAAAGTTCTTTCGATTGGTTCACTAGAACCATTAGTCAACGAACGATTTTTATAGGTTTTCGTTTATTTTCAATAGAAAAACAATCGTTTGGCATGACTTTAAAAAAATTAAATTCTATATTTTTAATAATAAAATTTCAAAATAATCTTGACAGAAAAACAAAATCGACAGTTCAGTATGTAGCTCCATCTAGGGTAGAATGATTTTTGCCCCGGAGAATTTCACATGTGTAGTTATGTTTGATTGAATTTTGTTTGTTATTTCTTTCTCAGGAATATAAATAAAACAATGGTAGATATCTATTCGATTCGATTCCATAAATTGACGGATTTGTTGATTGTTATCAAAAGAAAAACGATGAAACATGCAGTTTCTCATTCACGATTTAATCAGATATGCACACAGAGATCTTGATCGAATGAATTACGTAGATATTTTAATAAATATTAGAACTCAATTTGTCAGTTGACTTTTGTTGTCCAATGGAAAGACGGTGCTTGTCATAGGATATTTAGAAAATAAATATTGAAACGACACACAAAGAATATTCTTTTTCTCTCTCATCAATATTTCTACCCACTCAATCGTTTTTTTCTTCTGTTTTGTTTTGTGCTATTAATTCCGGAACTCATCTATCACATACATTGATCTTATTAGTGTGTGCCGTTGATTGATAGTATGTTTATCAATTGATATTCAACTATAGAAGCATTTTTTATTAACAAAACATTTCTATGTTCTCTATTGTCGTTCGTGTTTAAATCACTGTCAAGAAGATTAGTTCGCTCGCAAAGCGTTTATTAGAAATCAAATATGTCTCATGATGTCTGATGTCACACACATAACACATTCATATATACATACATATATATATATTTATGATTAAATCGATGGAATCGTAGTGTGAGACTAATGCGATTAGATCATCATCATCATCATCATTATTATTATCAACAATATCATGTTGTTCGATCAGAGATGAAGAAAAAAGAAAATCGTCAAGAAAGATCGATGTCAACTAATTTTGACTAAAAGGCTAAATATCGATAATTGAGATGCGTCTGTTTTTCTCATTGAATAAATAAACTTCGAACCAATGAATTGCTAACAGTTTGCATCGAGACTAAAGACAATAATCGTACTAATGAACTGACATCACTCGAGGGTTAGAGAAAGAAGCTTTATGCATCAAAAGAAAAGAAAAGAAAGTAGCCGGCATTAATTCATCGATGAAGAAAACATTGTTTTATATGTCGATAAAACGATTCTGGTAAACATCCGGATATATTGACACCATTGTCATGATGATTTTCCCGGTAAACTATCGATCTATCAATTTGGTTCTCATGCGAGACAATTAGCATAGTAAATAAGATATTAAAAAAAACGACAATCGAGGCAGTTTTTTTTTGTCAAATAGAATCTAGACGCTTTTTTTATCGATTTGTCAAAATGAATATGAATACGCAATACAGATGAAGATGAAGAAGAAGAAGAAGAAACAAACGAGACATTAAAACAAAAAAAGAAACAACAAGAAAATACGACGAACAAAAGTTTATGTATAATTATATATGAAATGTTAATATGATAAAATGTTATAGATTTTTTTCCTTCTTTTGTTTTTTTGTGTGTAAATCAATGATCTCCAGTTTTGGTGGCTGCGACAGCTGCGGCTGTTTCTTGTTGATGTCGTTTGAGAAGTTTTTCATAGGCTGCTGCAAGAGCTACTGGATGTGTCTGAGCAAAATGATGAAACAAATTGACAGGTGGATAGATACTGGAAAATTGATGCATGCCTGGTAAATGTGGTGGTGGTGGCGGCGGAGGTAACAATGGTAGATGTGTTTCGCGTTGATTTGCTGTCTGAGGAGAGAAAAATAGAGATTGACGAAAGTCAAACGATGGGCCTGCAGGTAAATGAGATGCTGGCGTTGTTGTTATTGGTGTAAACGCTGATTTTGTTGTTGATGGTGTTGTTGTATTTGGTGATGATAACGATGGTACATCACTTTGTAATTGATTTTGAATAGATACCATATTATCACCTAGTGTTATAAAATGATCAATTGTTTTCGCTAAATCTCCTTGACATGTCGTTAGAGCAGCCATAAGAACTGAACGTTTTTGCATGGGAAAAACTCGTTCAAGAATTTCATGTGACATATTATTATTATTATTCGTATTATTATTATGATTATGTCGACGCATCTTTTGACGTTGTGATGATGTATGATTGGTTTGTTGTTGTTGTTGATGATGATGATGATGATCATCAGCTAATGAACCTGATGAATCTTCATTCGAATGTACACCCGATGTATTCGATGTTGTTGTTGTACCTTCATCAGCACTTCGTTTCGTTGAACTTGTTGGACTACTGCCTGTTTTAGGCGATGAACCTGATAGAACTGATTCATGATCATTTCGAGGAGAATTTGATGACGATGCGTGATCACCTGAATAAATAAATCAAAATTTCTTTCGTTTTTTTTTCTTCTTTGCACCTTTTTAAACACGTACATAATATTACTTTTTTTCTTTGTCTCTATTTCTCTTCTTCTTCTTCTCCTCCTCATCATCTTATTACTATTCACATATTCTCATATAAGAAAAAAATATTTGTCGGCATGATGTTTATTATTTATGCATGAAAACTCGAAAGGACTATCGAATGATTGTTTTTTACCTTCGTCATCATCGTTGTCGTCATCATCATCGCCGGCATCATCTTCGTGACTACCATTTGATGACGTTACTGCACCCCAAACAGGACCAGGCTAAATAAATAAATAAATAAATAAGAAAATTGTTTTTTTTCCCTGTGTTATTGGTTCTCTATACCGGTAATTGATTATAAG
>Ga0209922_101980_pt1 | contig 18686 bp, 19 predicted proteins | sample ThiBiot_500_biof_FD_183946 | JGI IMG/M metagenome (GOLD analysis project Ga0209922, IMG submission 183946) | Wastewater bioreactor microbial communities from Cape Town, South Africa - Thiocy_expt_500_biof (SPAdes) | ecosystem: Engineered > Bioreactor > Thiocyanate-remediating > Anaerobic-Aerobic ...
TGAAAGAAAATCTCGAACAGAACGAAATTTTACTGAAAGAGTAATTTCCAATCGGCTAGAGCTGCTGCTCGGCCCATTTGTAAACGCCGTTCTAAGACAACATTAAGCCAAGCCGAGAAATGTTTTTGTAAAATCTTAAAAACAAATTACGTAACAATTAGTTTGTTTTCTTCTCTAATTTTTCTTACAGTCAAAGCTTTCATTCGAATGAAATCATCGACTAATGTGTTTAAACGTTTTTCATTAAGATTCTGCTGTTCTTTCAACGCCAATCCTTTTAATTTCTGTAATTCTTCTTCTTTACGTGTTCGTTCTTGTTCAGCTTTTGTTCGTTCGAATTTAGCTTGTTCAAATTCGCGTTGACTAAACAAAATAGATCATTTTTCTTTCGTGAAGAAAATTTCATTGAACCAACTGTTTTCTATGTTCTTCGTCGTGCAAACGTTTTTCCTGCATTTCTTTTCGAATCTCGAGAACATGTTTTTCAATCATTTCTTCTTCTTGTTTCGCTTTTAAAGTACGTTCACGTTCTTCCTATTCAATCAAATGAAGATGAACCAAAAAAAAAGAAATAAATAAGAAACAATTCTCTACTTTTAAAACGAGCAGACGAGCTTGAGCTTCGGCTTCCTTTTTTGCTTGTGTTTGTCGACGTTTTTCTTCACGTTCTTTTTGCATTCGTTCATGATTTTCTTTTACCTTTAAAAAATGAATTCGAAATTATCAGTTTAAATCAATCAAAAATTGATTTCTATACTTGTCTATGACGTTCTTCGATTTTCGTTTGAATATTCACAGTCGATGGTTTATTTTGTTCGATAGCATTTAATTGCTGTCGAGTTAAAACTTCTTTCGTACGTAAATCTAAAATTTTTCATTTGTTAAATGAAGTCGAAACATTTCGAATGAACACAAACCATGAAGAATATCTTTGACTAGATCAGATTCATCGTGTGTTTCGTAGTAAATACTTGGATCATGGGGTTTAAATAGATCTTTTGGTTCACGAAGAAATTCTAATGGATCATCTTCGTCGAAACTAAGATTGCAAGCTTGTTTGACCGATCGAACATTGGCTTGAACGATGTCTTCTTCGTCACTATCGTTGAGACCGGCTTCTAATCGAAGTTTGTCACTGAGCCATTCGTCGAGAATTTCTCGTGCTTCAGTGTAAACTGTATCGGTGGTTTTTGCATGAGCGGCTGCTTGATTCGAAAGAATTTTTCCAGCTTGACGACCCGATGAACGTGGAAAAACAGTTTCAACGGCATTATTCGAAGCATTTTCAACTTGTCTTAACCATGTTTTTATATCATCTAAATTTAATAAAATGAAAAATTATGAATTCATTAGACAAATTTCTCAATTGTTCTACCATTTTTAGTAGGTTTTGAAGGTTGATCAAGTGCTGATTTCCGTTTTTCCCAACGATACAACGTTTTATGTGATGGAGCAGCATCAGTCATAGTTATTCAAAGTAAATCAAATCTAAAACTTATTTATTGATCACACAAGAGAAAAGGAATGAATTATTCATCAACGGTATATGGATTTGTTCGTTCCGTTCATCGATAACTCTATCACTATGGTCACAGAGAGCAAAACAGAATTTCAAGATGTCGCTGATAAGCAGGTCGTAGTATGCATTTATGTTGTTTACTGTTCAATTGCGATTAATTTTTGAATTCTTTTTAAAACAATGTTAGGCGTACCACTTTTGGTATTGAAAACATTATTGAGCGAGTCATTCTGATTAGTTCTTCGTCGACATCTGAAGAGCCGATTTATAAACATACGAAATTCTGTTCTGAATGTTTTCGAAACCAATAGATTTGTGTATAAACTTGTTGATGCAGCAATATATAGTAAAAATTGATATGCTAAGTAACTGAAAAAATTCTGCCACGCCACTTCTTCTGCCGTTTTTGTCGATTTCAATGTTACTGCAGCATATATGTAATAAATTGGCGATGGTACTGCCGATATGCAATAAATAATCACATCAATCCATAGCATTTTCAATAGTTGATAGTCGTACTGTTTCAATCGAATACCTTCACTAGTGTTTATTCGACCAATTGGCAAAGGTTTTATTCGTTGACGAGTTTGTCGAATATTTTTAGCAGCAAGAACACTAAATGTAATCATCATACTTGGTGGAATTATTGCAGCAACAATAATGGCATATGCAGCAAAGAAGTAAAGATATAGTCCAGACATTTGACATTGATCATTCTCAATATTATTGAAGAATACTAAATGTAAAGGTAGAATCAACCAAATGATAATAATGAAAGTAATTATATAACGAGCTACTTGAGGTCGACCGTAGGCTCGAATGTTAGCATTTGCTGATGTTACAGCAAATCGATCGAAACAAGCCATTCCAGTACAACATCGAGCCATTGTAAAAATAGCTGATATTAAATATTGTCTCGTTTTACAATATGGTTGACTATAAGTAAGTGGATCCGTGTGCGTAAGTGAATATAATGTTGTTGACATGGCAAAACAGAGAACTAATGTATGAAGAAGAGAAGCTGCAATCATATACAAACTGCAACTATTCGATCGAAATGTTTTTTGAAGAAAAATCAATAGATTGACAATATTACCACCACTACCAAAAATAAGTAAAAATGGCATGACAATGGTAGACATGCTAAATTGTATTGCTGGTAAAATTGTGACTATGGATGATTTCGTGTTGTTTGACATGTTTCTATTATAATATAGAGTGAAAATGATACAGACTAAAATAATATTTTTATTGCCAGTGCAAAATTATTGAAATGAAAAGCATTCAGGATTAAAAGATTTTAATAAATAAAGATATATGTACTTTAAGTATATTCTAGTGAATTATATATTCAAATCTAGAATATTGTGTTTCTAACAACTGTTATAATAGTTCGTACTAAGGCTTCAGTAACATGGCAAAAATAATCATTTATTGAAAACACTTCTTTCCAAAGTTTTAGTATCATGGAACGCTATTGTGTTAAAGGAACTTTTATCTATAAATATTTATTTCATCTGTTCTATTTATGAACATATCCGTATATTGTACGTCATCTGTTGATCAATATAAACCAATGGGATGTATAAATGAATCAGACACACATATTATAGTATAGCCCTTCCCTATTTCTTCTTCTCCTTTATTTATTCGTTGATTCAACCGAAACAACAGTTCAAAAGTGCATATTTAATGAATATTTTTCATTCAAATAATTAATTAAGCAAACGTGTCGTTAATAACGAAAGGTGCACCCTTTTTTTATAGTCAACAAAAAGTATGAATATACATCGATATTTTTTACCCATTGATAAATGTATTTTTTTTTATTAATTCAGCGACGTGAACATGATCTGTATGTAACAAATAATCATATGGCAAAGAAATCAAAACATTTACCAGACGGTAAAGTTATTCACAAACAAATCAAGAAAAGTAATCATTTGTTTTTCATAATATTTTCAGTGATCTGTCTGAGTGACGATGAAGATAATGAGAAAATTCCAAATTCCGTAGTTACTCCTACAAAACAGCCTGAATCGCCATTATCAGTTGTGAATAAAGACGTTGTACATTCATCCGATTGGACGATTGACGAAAAAGATGTTATATGTATACCAGAACTACCATCGAAATATTCAGATATTTTCAAAAAACCATTTGAAATACGTTGTACAGCTATTCATTTTGGTATTGTTGAATTCGATGTTGAATTGGACATTGTATATATGGCAGCAAATGAATTTCAAATGAAATTAGCAAGTCGTTTTATGACTAATGTCAATATGAAATTATCATATTCGGATATTCTTAAATTTTATTTTTCGTTTCAATCTGAAAAACCATCTGCTATTATTCACGTACGCAATGAATTTGCTCTGCTTTTCAATAAATTCATTCAAAAATCCGATGAACATGGCAAAGGATTTGATCCAACTTCATCTGGTATTTCAAAGCAATCTTCTATTCTCATTGGTAGTTTAAGAATATAATTTCATATTTATTTTTTATTCAGATGAAAAACGACGTCATATTATTTTTCATTTAAAATCGTTAACATCCGATATGGAACAAATTCACACATCAACTATTTATCATTTGCTCAAAAAGAAATGTCCGAAAGCGGTATTTTTTTTATTTGATAAAATATCGACAAATGGCAACAGGTTTTTCTATAGGACATTCGCTGTTTATCTGCGTCTCGTCTTCACGAACTATATGAGCTAGCTCGATTTGCGAAAAAATCCGAGCCAACTCCAAAGATAATGCCGTTCTTTCTTAAACCGGAGGATTTGTAAGCTATTTTCATTCGAATATATTTGTATATAATTGATATTGATTAATTTAGAGTGGCGAAAACAGTGTGTTTGAATAATAAAAAAATTCGATTTGATCTCTCGTCCGAGGATTTACATTGTTTAAACGAAGGCGAATTTCTCAATGATAATATTATTGATTTTTATTTACAGTAAATCTTTGCAGAGAAAGAAATTCACTAGATTGTTTGACTTGTTTTTCAAAAAAAGATACATTTACTATGAAAAATTATCTGACGATGATCGTAAGAATACATATTTATTTAATTCGTTTTTTTACACACGATTAACACAGAAAAATAAAAGTGATAGTAACAACAACATTTCGTATGTTTATCTAATTTGTTGAAAAATATTGCAAAAAATATTTTCGTTTTGATTTTTCAAGAGCAGCTGAACGACGTTACAATCGTGTTAAACGATGGCTACGTGATGTGGATATATTCTCCAAAGAACATCTTATTGTACCAATAAATCAAAATGCACATTGGTATATTGTTCTCATCGAAAATCCGAATAATGTTCCAACTGAAGGCGATCTAATTAGTGATGATGATGATGTTGATGATGTTGATGAAGACGGTAATTACAAGTTTTGAGTTGATTTCGATGAAAAATGAAATCGTTGTAGATGGTCGAATAAAATCGAAAAAGAAGAGACGATCATCTCGAATAGTTCATCAGCCTGAACGTTATACAACATCGCCTAAATCCAAAGCTCTTTCCTTTGAAATTCTCGATGATGCCGATGAAGTTCCATCGGATGATGATACGCCTTTGACAATCAATATTGAATTACTTGTCAATTCCAAAACGGGATTAAAATCCCCGTCGATAATTATTTTTGATTCATTTCGTTTGGCATCGAAAACTCGTGTTGCAGCAACTCTACGTGAATTTCTTCAACTTGAATTCGATCATAAAAGAAACCTATCAGCTGGTTCATTAAGTCGAAAATTGTACAACATCGATACAATACCGACAATCGACGCAGCTGTACCACAACAACGAAATTATTCGGACTGTGGTCTCTATATTTTGCAATATATTGAAAGTTTCTTTTCATATCGTATATTGAAAGCAACGGGTCAACTTTCAACATTCACGGATAAATGTGAAAAAAATCTTGAGGGTTCAACCAAACGGAAAGAAATTTTACACGTGATCTATGAACATGTGATAGCGAAAGACGAGTAATAGTATTATTATTATTAATATATGTAATATATAATGTTATGTGTTTTTTTTTCTTTTCTTTATTCTGTATTTGTTGAAGCATAATAATAATGATGACAATTGAAACGAAAACGTTTTCGGAAGATAATTTCAAGACTAATCTCTTGTTGCATTTTTGAAATAAACCTTTTTTTTTCTTACACGTTCGTAATTTAATTGAATAAGTTCTCCTCTTACTATTATTTTTTTTGTATCTTTCTATTCGAAACAAAGAACGATTGACGAAGAAAAAAAATTATGTATAACATAAGGAGATGGTGGCAGCGCGCATAGGAAGAAAGAACTAAATGAAGTAACGACGACGAACGAAAGCTTACGTATTCAATAAAGGTAGAAAGAAAGAGGAACTGAACGAAGAAATAGAAGTTGTATCATATAAAAAAAGGTCATGGTCTTCCGAAGAAAAAAGTTGAGGGTGAGTAGAAAGAGAGGGACGGACACAGAGCGAGAGAGGAGTGAAAGAGAAAAGAACGTAGTACAATTTTTTTTCTTGACATACAAAAACGATTGAGTTATAAACAGAACAGAGCAGAGCACAGAAAAATTTCGTATCTTTTCATATTGAAATATGATGATTAACGGGTCCTACTCTCAATTTATTATTCTATCATTGTTAATAATCTCTTCTACTATCGGTAAGTATCTCTATATAACATCTTGTCATTTTAACGAATATTTATTACTTATCATAAATTGTAGAAGCGCGCGTGAATCGACACCGACGACAAGTTAATAATCCAGGTGTACTATCACCACAGAAATCGAATGGACCTGTTCCATTTAATAATGTCCCAATGCAACCATCAAGCAATCCACCAGTTATTTTACCCAACGGGCCAAATAATAATAATAACAATCATTTACTAGCTGCATCTCAACCACAAGCAGTACCTATTGTGCGTAGTAATGGATTCTATAATAATCCATCGTTTCAACCACCACCATTTACTGGTGAGAAACCTCAAGGTTGGTTCGGAACGAATCATATCAATTGGGTATCGAATCAATATTCCGAAATCGATAAAAACAAACTAGCTGCAGACAAATTTCCGGTATCAAATAGGTAGATCTCGTTCTTTGCTGTTCTCGAATAGTTTTTCTTGTTGTTAGTCCACCGAAACTCTATAATCCGAGACGAGAAGATGGCGGACCACAATTTCTTCAAAAAGTAGCTCGACAGTATGCAGATAAAGGACTGAATTCGTTTAATTTCGATCCGACTACAAGTAAAAGAAAAATCATATGCATATACTCTGAGAATAATCGAACACGTCGATATGATTTTTTCATTAGGTCGACAAGGACAAGGTTCACTCTGCACAAATTATGAAAATTTCGATGGATATACATTTGGCTCATTTGCATGTCCGTTGCCTGCAAGTACAGGAATGAATCAGCTTGATCAATTCTGTTGCGGTTCTGCTCATTATCAATACTGTTGTAATGCTCAGTTCGTATTTTTAAACTTAATATTTTCATTCACACACATATCTGTATTCATATAAAATAGAGAGTTCAGTTATACTCAACGTGGTGGTCTTGTTGATACGAGTTATATCGGCGCTGATCAACGTTTTCCAAAACATGGAACATATTTACCGTCAACAAAAAGAATTCTTAGTATTATTGGACCAATTTTTGGTTTTATTATTCTCGCAGGCAGTGTTTCAGTTGTATTTTTATTCTATAAACGATTTCGAAACGATCAAAATCGAGCTCGAAAACCGGCTGGCGCTGTTCGTTTAGACGATAATTATTCAAGTAAATTCATCTTTCTCAAAACTCGAGTTTCTCATTTATTTTTCTTTTCAGTTGTTCCTCAAGATCTTTCAGCTGACAGATCAAATTCTCCTATCGATGATCTGTAATCAATCTCATTTAACTATCTAACTGTACGTCTGTGTGTGTGTGTGTGTGTATATATATATAATTCTATTTCATAATTGAGTTCGTTAGCTAGTCTCTATCTCCATTGATCATTTGTGAACAGTTTTCTTTCGTATGGAATACGTTATATAGCAGTCTTTGTTTTTCATTTTCTTAATTATAATAAAATTATCGAAGAACGTTAAACATATTCGCAATTGACGAGTGCAAATCTACATTATATTTCTCATTGTGTTCGAAACAAAAAACGGCAAGTTTTAAAATCGTTGTCTCAATGCTTGAAAATACAATCGACGATCTTTTTCTGCTTTAGCAAAAATCGCTCGATTTTCTTGTGCTCGTCGAGTTAAATAAGGTAGAAGGCTATTTATCGGTCCATAAGGTGTTAATTTATATCCATCGTATCCAGCAGCAGCTAGAACATAAATACGAAATTATTACTAATATACGAACAAAAAATTGTTCACCTAAAGGAAATGTCAAATAATCACACATTCCAAAAAGAGTTGCAAACGAAACTAAACCATCATTACGTTTGATATTCATTGATTCCATTCTGAATCACATAGAAAATAGAAATATGCTTTTTAAAAAACTAAACATCTGCAATTGAGAGATACGTTTTCAGTGCAAATTCAACGGTTTTTTCATTATGACTAGCAACAATCACGTGAATTTTATTATTTGGATCAGTCTTTTTTGCATGTTCAAGTGCGATCATAAAAGCTCGATGATAAGATTCAGTAGTTGCTTCGAAATTTGGATGAATTGGGTCATCATAATCGAGGTCAACTGCTCGTTTTCTTTCCTAGAAGTGCATAAAGATCAACTCAGTAGAAATTCGATTATTTCATATGGCAAAAAAGAACTGAATAAGATAAGAAAAATATTTCAATGAAAAATCAAATAAATACTTGATCCATATAAGCGCCTCGAACAAGTTTAATACCAAGATGAAATCGATTCGTTTTCGATTGTAATAGATCTTTTCGAAGTACATCGACAGTTGTCTTCAATCGAAAAGACGATAGAATAAAATAGAAAGCATTTCATTCGAATACTTTACGATAGCATTGATACGTATTATAGACAATTAATTGATCTCGATTATATTTTTCTTGTAATTCAAGAACTAATTTATGAATTGCTGTTTGAAAATATGTTTGTTCAGCATCGACCAAAATTTTTCCTTCATGTTTTTTCACTTCCTAAAGTATTCTCGATAGAATTTTATTTCGAATTCAATTGATTTTACTTGAATAATCGTGTCAACTCGTCGGACTAAATCTTCGATTTTATTTCGTTGTTTTACCAACGATGTCTTCGAAACAATTTCAAAAATCGACTGTTTACTATGTAATAGATCTTGTTTGTCGATAATTTCATTTAATTGTTGTAGAATTTCTGGTGAAGTAAATGCTGTTATTTTCAGTGCTGTTATTGCTGATTTTCCACATAATTCAGCTGCTGTTTGAACATTTCGAATCGATTTCAACATATTTTCATCGAAGATTTCATCATTTATCAATGATTTCGTATTTTGTCTACATACGAAGTGAAAAGAGGAAAATGATATTCTATTCTCAATGAAATCAAACAAACTGTTTATTTCCAGTAATGTCTGCTTCCATACTGTAATCAAGTATTAATTTGACACCTTGTTTATGCAATCGATTGACCAGTGGTTTCACTTCTGTTTTATCAACACCAGCTGTGAAATGTTGATAGAGAGTTGAACGAATAAGATATTCGAATAACCGTTGACCGAGAATAGTACGTGAAATAGAAAATAACTAAATGATTTCGAATGTCAAATTCTTTCGTACAAAAATTATTGACATGAAATTACTTGAGAAAGATGATTAACAAGAGATGTATAAGAGCAGAGTTTGAAAACTAACCATCCACGAAATAATTCACCTGTAGTTTTATATCCATATGCGGAAGTAGGTGAATCAAATTTAATATCCTGCACCGGTTGTGTTGCGTTCGATGCTGATGAACGTAGAGCGTACTTAATGATTTGAACTCTGTGACAACTATTTGGTTTTATTGATTTCAATAGCATGTTTCAATATACGTCCTATTCTTGTGTCGTTTTATACAGAAACGACCTCGTTTTTTTTTATCATTTACACCGATGAAATCGGATAGAAATCATGATTGGTTTTTAAACATAGATAACTTAGTAATAGTTATTTGTTCTATTTCGTGTGTTGAAAAAGTTTGAGGTCGTCTTTTAGATTCTTGTTTTTCTTTCTAAAAATCAATTTTCAATTGATTAAATTCCATTTACATTTTTATTATTTAAATGCAAAATAACATCGAGAAAAACACAAGAAAAAAGAATGTTTTTTATTCATAATAAAATATTGTCAACAACAGACGTACCTTGACGAATATGAGCGCAGCTATCAATCAATTCGGACTTCATACTATTGAATATTCTATACGAAAACAACGTTTACAAGATCCACTCTATGCAGCAGCACATTCGGAAGCATTGCCACGTGCACGTAAATTGCAAAACATAATGTCGGTATATTTTATTTCTCAAATGGACTTTTTTTTCTCGTTTTAGCTCAGCATAATACACCGCTATTATCATCGTCAATTAATTTATTTTATGCCGATCAATTAGCAAAAAATATTTGGTCGAAACCATCTGAAGATTCGCCAAGTATGTATAAAGTACGAGAAGGTGAACAGTTCGTTAATCCAAATTTACGACATACTTTGGAATTGAATTCACCTTACGTCCCATACGGAGGTTATGTACATCCAAGAATTCAAAATAAATGGGAAGATATTAGTTGTTCACCGCCAAATATTTCGAAAACTCAACCAAGAGAAAAATTTTCAGTTGTACTCAGTTCAATGTCAAAGTATTTTGGATTTCCTCGATTTGATTTCGATTAACATATGTTTTTGTTTCTGATATTATTTAGATACATTGAAGAAATGAATCAAATGGAAACTGGATTTAAATTATATTAAAATAAAACACATTTTCTCTATCCACATTTCTCTTTTAAAAAAAGAAAAACAATAAAAAAAAACCGGACTTCAATTAATTTGAAAACTTTGTATAGCATTGTATTGAGAATATGGCGCGTAACTATTGCATAAATAATATCTAATTGCATCATTTCATTTTAAAATGACAAATAGAAATTATTCGGAAACAAATCATATTTTGCAAAACTATCGATCGAATACTTTTAATAACGAAAATGAACGTTATAAACTGCCAGCTATTCATAATACATCAACAGTAGTATCGAATCCAAATACGACATTACCTGTATCAGCAGGTTTGCAAAACTCGATGCAACAAGTACCAATAAGTAAAACATGGTCGTCGAATCGAATTAGTCATTTCGATAAGACGAATTCGAATAAAAATCTATTAGGAAATCAGACTAATGATCAATTACCGGCACGACCAATGACTTCAGGTCCGCGTGCATTCGATTATTCATCATCAAATATTAATGTGATTAATGGACAAAAAACAGTTGTACGTGATCAACATTTAGCAAATGAAATTCTTCAAAAAGCTGGTATTTCACCGAATATAACTGGTAAAGATTGCCTTGAAGTTATAACTGATGTGCCTGTTACAACAAATGAAAATGTCAATCGTGACCCGAATCCATTATGTATGAAGAAACCAGCTGATAAACAAGTAAATATTAGTTGTTTTTATTATCATTCTTCATTAATTAGACGTTTTCTTTCGAAGGAATTCTATGAACAATCGATCTTCGTTCGACATTTGCAACCGTAATTATTTTCTTTTGTTTTTCTAATAAAAAAACCCACACACACATTTAGACCAAAACCTGTTGTACCATCACCAATCATCATTCGGTTTGAATAATCCCGCATATTTTCTCATTGATTTTCAATATTCTCCCTGCTACCTAGTGAACATTGTACTCAACCGATTCCATTAGCTCAACCGCCGATTGTCATCCGGCATATTCCTCCTCGGCCACCAACACCTCCACCGTTGATTATTCGAGAACGTCCACCATCGATCCTGAATCTCAATGAACCGACAATTATCGATCGTGAAGTTCCACCGCCACCACCACCACCTCGACAGGTTATTGTTGAACGTTTACCAACACCGCCATCGAAACCACGTTCGATTATTTTGGAAAAATGGCTTCCATACGAAGAATCTCGAGATCGGCCATGTATCGTCGAAAAAGCAGTCGCCAATGACATGCCTCCACCTAAAAACGTGATTATTCATTACGAAGCACGTGAACCAAAAATTCAACCACAATGTATCGACGAAGGTATATCATATGTCGATCCAAAACGATTCATCGATGACAAACCAAATGGAAATGTTGAAGTTTGTTATGTTGACGAACTCAACAATCTAGTTCGTTACATTCAAATTTTTCTTTTACGATTCATGAAAACAAATTTTTTCTAGCCTGATCATATCAAATCTCAACTTAGTCCACAAGTGCTCGCTGCAATCGGTATTCAAAACGGATCAAATAAACAAACAGTCAATTGCAATCCACCACCTATTTTAAACCAACAACAAACATATGTTCCTAGTACTTCTATGTCACAACCGGTTAGACCTGGACATAAAACAACCGGAAACGATTGCTATCCAACAAAAATAGCTCGTTTTCAACCAGCTCACACTAACAGCTGTCGTCAACATCGAATGTCAGGAGGTCGTGGAATTTCAACACCAGCAGCTGGCTTACCTCATTGCTATAATAAACATAATACAAACACGCCGCTACGTCCAAGTAGTCAAGGCTTAACTCAACTAAATCGCGGTTATTATAACCCGGTAGACAGACAAATATTTTCAAAAGAAAATTATTTGATTTGACTGATTTTTTAGTGGGCAACAACGTATCAAGTTTCATATACAAATAAAGCACGAGGACTGTGTCGTGCACGTTAAACTGATATTTACATATATTGAGAAATAAAAGTTTCTCTTCGTTAAACAATCAACATAGACTAAAATCACACATGACTATATCCGGATGATGTCAGGAATTTGAGGATCAATTTTGTCAAACAAAAAAACATAGCTTGTCATGTTCTTTGATTGATTATGTCTGATGCAGATTCGTAATGAAAATTAAGATCGAATGATTGATGATAGGGCAAATATCTCAAAAGGAGAAGTGCTGACTTTTGATCTTATCGAATTTCGGTACAATAGGTTTATCAAAATATTTATATTTTATTTTTCTATCTCATGCTTTCTTGCTTCATTACGATATGCCATCACCATACTTTCCACACAATTTGAAATCGATCAGTTCGATCTTTCTCTTTGGTTTATATGAATAGCCTTTATTTCCTTTCTCTCTCTCTCTCTCCACATTCAAAATATATAGGTTAAATCAATTACTGAACTATCACGTCAGAAGAAATATAAATATTTTCCTTTTTTTTCCACAAGAGAGAAACTAGATATACGGATTAGCGACCTCTGGATGAGCACTTATGCATTTAAAACGATGATTCGATAAATCGTAGACGAAATTTATGTGTAAATATTGATCTTTCTATAGGATATTTTCAACTGAAAAGTTTGACTCGATAATATCGATCTTTTTCTTTGTATTCAACACCAAATTAGAGTCTATCTATTGTCTAATAGGCATTGATAATGGTAACATTTATCGTGTTATTGATGTTTCTTTCAGACACATTATTACTCGTTTGATTAGTCTATTTTTTTGTCAATATATTATTTTTTACAAATTTAAATCTTGAAATTAATTCGATCTATTTTCTCATTCTGTTTATTGACAATCAGTCGTCGAACTGTTTGCAGTCAAAATTAATCTGTTTTCATACAAAACGAACTTCATTATATAACGAAGCTCGTAAATCATAAAATTAGGTGAGTTGAAATGTTTTTTTTATTTGCTCTTTTGTTCGTATAGAAATCATTCGTATGATCGAACTGAAACTTTCTTTTCTCGTCTTTTTTTTTCAATTCAAATCGATAATTAGCATCGATCAATATCAATATTGCGAGAGTTCGATTGATTAATGAGAATCTTATAATTATACGACAAAACATGCAAAGATAATCTCTTTTTTTTTGTCTTGTCTCAAAGAAGAAAAGAATACTTGTTAAGTCTAACTAGAAAATTAGCGTGCTTAGAAAAGATCATGTGAACAAATATGATTTTGGTCAAACGAAATACCCATTTGTTGTTGTTGTTGTTGATATCGTATATTCACAATATTATTATTATTATCAATCGATACATTCGATTATCTGTTTTTTTTCTTTTTTTCGTCTGGTTTTCATTTGCTTAACCAATATTATTTATTGATTCATCTGATATTATGACAAAAAATCAATTGATTGTTGTTTTTCGTTTTGATTTTGGTTTTTATTGAAATTTTCTATGAAAACAAATGAGTTGATTTTCTCCATTGGAGATATATCTTTGATATGAAAATAATTTGTAAAAATGATGTTTGAACGACGCCACATCTGTCATTATCCCACACAAATCTCTGCTTGCTGCTTGTTTCTCTTATCAACAAGCGACATATATATATATATATTCTTAACTTTCTTATTCTTGTTCTTCTTTTTTTTTTCTTCTTGTTCACTCGTTAATTCATCTTCGAAATAGGGAGGGAACTGCGTGTCAAACCCGTCACTCGCGGCATCATCATTGTCGGGTATACGACGCTCTTCGACAAAAAAAAAGAAGAAAAACGACTAAGTAACAAGAGAAAAGACGACTGAGAGTGAAGACTAGTGGAGTGTCGAATAGAGAAAAAACGACAGAAACAAAAAAAAAGAGATAGAAATGCTAGAGGATTATTTTCTTCACCTTCAGTGATAGTGAGAGGGTTTTTGCTTTCTCTCTTTTATCTTTTTTGGTTCAATCGAAAGATGAAACAAACAAAAAATTTTGCGGTGCACGCATCTTTGATCTTCGTCGTTTTTTTTTCATTAGAATGATGATAGATACTTCATTCGAAGACAATCTGTCTTACATCATGAATACTATTTTATCTTTCAGCAAGCCAGGAGATTTGTTATTAGTCGAACAAACAATGATGATGATGGACATTGGTCTTTCTGTCTACTCATCATTTGTTAGCAACGTCTGTTATCAAGTGGATTCTTTCTTCTTCTTTTCTTTTTCGCCATCATCTTCTTTTCTGTTGGTTGTTTCTCTGTAGTTTTTTTTTCTTCGTTGGCAATAGTGCTAGCTATGCCAGAGAACAGACACGACTGCAAAAAAAGGAGAGAAAGATAAGAACAACAGCATACTGGTGTATGTCTGTATATGTGTGTTTTTCAACGTACCCAAGCACACGTCGTTCTTGCATTCTCTCTCTCTCTCTTTCTCTTCTTCTTTTCTGTAGCATTCATCACTCGTTGCGCCAAATAATCATTACTTCCCGTTCTTTCCGCTGACGACGAGTTGAGCTTTCAGTGGTATCCAACAATAGTTCCCGCCATTAGTCTTGTTCGTTCTTCCTCATTCTGCTCTTCTTTTCCTTCCTTTTCTCTTCTCCTTTTTCTTTTCTTTTTTGAAAAAAAAAGAACGACTAGTTCGCATTACTAGAATTATGATTATAGGAAAAGCAAATAGCAGGCAGCGATAGCAACGACGAAGTCGGTCGTTGTCGACAGTAGACTTGAAAAAGAGAAACGCAAAGAAAATTATTATCAACAATAGAGCTGTTCATCAGCATCGCATCATCATTACTGACTGACTGGTCCGGACTGAGATCCGACGTGCATTCTCGTTCGTTTTTTCCTCCTTTCCTTCGTCGCATTTTTTTTCTCTTCTCTTCTTTCCTCCTCTTCTTCGTCGCTTTTTTCTTCTCCTCTAGTTTGTGTCGGTTGGAAAAGAAAGAAGATCTTCCATCTATATTCTTTCTACATACTAGCATCGCTCTTTTTCTTCTTCTTCGTTTTTTTCCTCACTCTATTGCTTCCATATACATGCAGACTTTTTCCTCTCGGTTGCCGCTACTAGTCGGCCAAGCTTTTCTCTTCGTTGTTTCACCCACCCCGTCCGCTCGCTTACTCGTCCGAGTAGCAACAGCAAGTAGTAACGTCGTCGACACATCGTCGTTTTTTTTTGTTGTTGTTGTTGCTTCTCGGGTTTTTTTTTTTTTGTTGAAAAACTGAAACAAACCAGTAGTCGTGCGTATCTGTCTGTTTGTGTGTTTATTATTTTGCCACATTCTAGAAGTGTACGCATAAAATGATAGAATTTCAGACCAAATCATATTTGTTCTACAATGTATGCACGTAATAAACAGAAACTAATACATCAAAAACAATACGACAATCATCATTATTATCATCATTTAAATTACTGCATCAATGATCACGTCTGTTGTTCATTATTATTATCTTCTTGATGGTCATTCTTGATTCTACTACTTTCTCTCGTACAATAAAAAACAGATCAAGTAAGACGAATACTACCAACTCAAAGATAATCGAGATCAAAACTTAAGGCATTCAAATAAAAAATGAAAACAAAGAAAAATCTAGTTTTTCTTGTTGTTGTCGTTGTTTGTTTTGTTTACAGAGATTGGCAAGTCGTCTTCATTGTGTATGTGTATGTGTATATATGCGTGCCAACATTGTCGTGTAAGAATAACATGTTGAGAAAGAGAAGAAATCGCGCGAGTGCGTCACTCGTTTCGAACAGAGAATAGCACGCACGCACGTATAGACATACATATGCATACACCATGATCTAATACTCGTAGCATAGCCACCATCGATGACGATGGCCGCAGTAGCAGATAGTACACATACATTGACTGTCACAATCAGCATCATCATCATTATTGTTGTCGCGCAAGACGAGACAGAGAACGAACAAGGACTGTAATGACGTATGCACAACTAACATCAATGCCAAGATGTAGAAAAAAAAACAACAAGCAGCTTTTTTGGTTCGGTGCATTTTTTGCTGCCGAGGAGTTTTTTTTTGTTTGATTCGACTAAATACGAGCAAGCGTGTACTTTTTTCTGCTGCTCTTAAAATAATACTTTTTTCTCACGCGAATCATGCGATTAGGTTATTGAAAAACAAATCTCCCACTCTTCATCATAATATTCCATTTGAACAGGAAAAAATTCTTCCCTCGTTACCAAACCAGACAGCGAGAGAGAGAGAGGGAGAAAAAAAAACATCGAGAGTTCTTTGTTTTTTTTTCTTTGAAGTTTGATCTCTCTAATCAATAAAACTACTCAATTTAGTTAGAGAGATAGATGGATCATGATGCTCGTAGAATATCCTTAGTCAAAAAATTCCAACAAGAAACAAAAACAAAATTGTTCAGTATATTAATATTGTTTGCTTATATCATTAATTCTCTAGTGATAGACCTAGATTTTAATATTATATTTTCTTTTTTTCTTTCTTTATTGAGTGTGTGCACTATTTATATATTAAAATAATATTTAGAAAAGAAAACAAACAACTATTTTTAGTAATCAATTCAGATACAAAGAATTGATTTTAATTGTTTATTTGTTTATTTGTTTGAATAGGTTTATTCAACAATCACAATTCACTATTAAATCACTTTTCTCCTTAATTTTCCCAGTATATTCTCCCTTATCAATTTATCAATAATTACAACAAAAATATTTCATTACAATGAGTGACATTGAAAATTTACGACAAGAAGCCGAGTCGCTCAAAAACCAAATTCGTGTATGTATTTGTTTCGATTGGATTCAAATATACAATTGTTTATTTTTGTTCTCTGTAAAGGATGCTCGAAAGGCAGCTTGCGATGCCACTCTATTACAAGTAGCACAAAATGTCGATCAGATCGGTCGTATCCAAATGCGTACAAGACGAACCCTTCGCGGTCATCTTGCTAAAATTTACGCCATGCATTGGGGTTCAGATTCAAGGTAAACAATCGACAGACTTTTTCCTTGGATCAAATCATATTTATTTGTTTGTTTTTTTTTATTTAGTTCATCCTCTAGAAATTTAGTACAGCTTCTCAAGATGGTAAACTCATCGTATGGGATTCCTACACCACAAATAAGGTTCATGCCATCCCGCTTCGTTCATCATGGGTTATGACCTGTGCCTATGCTCCATCTGGCAACTTCGTTGCTTGTGGTGGTCTTGACAATATCTGTTCAATTTATTCATTGAAAACACGTGAAGGCAACGTTCGTGTTAGTCGAGAATTACCGGGCCATACCGGCTATTTATCATGCTGTCGATTTCTTGATGATTCTCAAATCGTGACAAGTTCAGGCGATATGACATGGTAAAACAAAAACGAAATTCATTCGAATACAAATCAATTTGCTTTTTAGTGCGCTATGGGATATCGAAACTGGACAACAAACAACCAGCTTTCAAGGACACACAGGTGATGTTATGTCACTTTCATTATCGCCCGATATGAAAACATTTGTTTCGGGTGCATGCGATGCCTCGGCCAAGGTAACGAGAAGAATAATTCATTCAATCTGATTATCATTTGTACTGTTTTATTCTTCGATTATTAGCTTTGGGACATACGAGAAGGCATGTGTAAACAAACGTTTCCCGGCCACGAGTCGGATATCAATGCTGTTGCCGTACGTTCATCGAACATTTCTTCTTTTGAATTTCATTGGAAATCAATTAAATAATTTGTTTTTTCTTTTTCTTTTTCTTTGTTTCATCGTAGTTCTTTCCAAATGGATCAGCATTCGCTACAGGATCTGATGATGCAACTTGTCGTCTATTTGATATACGTGCTGATCAAGAAGTCGGAATGTATTCACATGACAATATCATTTGTGGTATAACATCGGTTGCCTTTTCGAAATCGGGTCGTCTTCTATTGGCTGGTTATGACGATTTCAATTGCAATGTTTGGGATACACTTCGACTAGAACGTGCCGGTAAGATTTCTTTGTTGTTTTTGTTTTTCATTTTGAAATCTTGTTCTTTTTTTCTTCTCGTTGATTAGGCGTCTTAGCTGGTCACGATAATCGTGTCAGTTGTCTTGGTGTAACTGAAGATGGAATGGCCGTGGCGACTGGCTCGTGGGATAGTTTCTTGAGGATTTGGAATTAGTCTTAATTACTTTGTATCCTTAATAACAAAAGATCTGCTTTGCCACATCGACGACAACAATAACAGCCAGCCTTCATACCTATCCTTCTTAAAGCAATACAATAACTCTATCTTATATCGCGCTCT
>Ga0209922_101981_pt1 | contig 18680 bp, 15 predicted proteins | sample ThiBiot_500_biof_FD_183946 | JGI IMG/M metagenome (GOLD analysis project Ga0209922, IMG submission 183946) | Wastewater bioreactor microbial communities from Cape Town, South Africa - Thiocy_expt_500_biof (SPAdes) | ecosystem: Engineered > Bioreactor > Thiocyanate-remediating > Anaerobic-Aerobic ...
GCTGAAGGCCGAGCTGTTTTCGACCGACCACCGCCACATCAACACCGAGAGCGACTCCGAGGTGCTGCTGGGCGTGCTGGCGCACGAGCTGGGCCAGGCCACGCGCGGCGCCGAGCCGGCGCCCGACGCGGTGTTCGCCGCCGTCACCCGCGTGCACCAGCGGCTGCGCGGCTCCTACGCCGTGGTGGCCTTCATCGCCGGGCGCGGCATGCTGGCGTTTCGCGACCCGCACGGCATCCGCCCGCTGTGCTTCGGGCGCGGCGCCGACGGCGCGGTGATGGTGGCCAGCGAATCGGTGGCCCTGGAAGGCACGGGCTTCACGCTGGAGCGCGACGTGGCGCCCGGCGAGGCGATCTACGTCACGCTCGATGGCCGCGTGCATGCGCGCGCCTGCGCGCCGGATGCGCGGCTGTCGCCCTGCATCTTCGAATACGTGTACCTGGCGCGGCCCGATTCGGTGTTGGACGGCATCTCGGTCTACCAGGCGCGCCTGCGCCTGGGCGAGACGCTGGCCAAGCGCGTGGTCTCCACCGTGCCGCCGGCCGAGATCGACGTGGTGATCCCGATCCCCGAGTCCAGCCGCCCCAGCGCCAACGAGCTGGCGCGCCTGCTGGGCAAGCCGTACCGCGAAGGCTTCGTCAAGAACCGCTACGTCGGCCGCACCTTCATCATGCCGGGACAGGCGGTGCGCAAGAAATCGGTGCGCCAGAAGCTCAACCCGATCGGCAGCGAGTTCGCCGGCCGCAACGTGCTGCTGGTGGACGATTCCATCGTGCGCGGCACCACCAGCCGCGAGATCGTGCAGATGGCGCGCGACGCCGGGGCGCGCAAGGTCTACATGGCCAGCGCGGCGCCGCCGGTGCGCTTCCCCAACGTCTACGGCATCGACATGCCCACGCGCGAGGAGCTGGTGGCGCACGGCCGCACGGTGGAGCAGGTGCGTCAGCTGATCGGCGCCGACGCCCTGATCTACCAGGACGTGGAGGCCATGAAGCAGGCGGTGGCGGCGCTCAACCCGGCGGTGCAGGGTTTCGACGCCTCGTGCTTCGATGGCGTGTACGTCACCGGCGACATTGGCGAGGCCGACGTCGATCGCCTCAGTCGCCAGCGTCACGGCCTGGCCAGCGCGGCGCCGGCCGCGGTGGCGGCATGAGGGCCGGCGCATGACGTCCGCCGATTCTTCCGCCCGCCCGCTGCCCGCCGGCCTGCACCCCGACACGCTGGCGGTGCGCACCGGCATCGCGCCCAGCGCCCATGGCGAAAGCTCCGACGCGCTGTACCTGACCAGCGGCTTCGTGCAGCCCGATGCCGAGACCTCGGCGCAGCGCTTTGCCCACCCGGAGCAGGGCTACACCTATTCGCGCACCGGCAACCCGTCGGTGACCGCCTTCGAGCGCCGCCTGGCCGCGCTGGAAGGCGCCGAGGCCGCCATCGCCACCGCCAGCGGCATGGCCGCCATCCTGCTGATGGGCTTCGGCCTGCTGAAAAGCGGCGACCACGTGGTGTGCTCGCGCTCCATGTTCGGCTCCACCCTGCGGCTGCTGGGCAACGAATTCGCCCGCTTCGGGGTCGAGACCAGCTTCGTGTCGCAGACCGACATCGCCGAGTGGCGCGCCGCCGTGCGCCCCGGCAGCACGCGCCTGCTGTTTGCCGAAACCCCCACCAACCCGCTGACCGAGGTGTGCGACATCGTGGCGCTGGCGGCGATCGCGCACGACGCCGGCGCGCTGCTGGCGGTGGACAACTGCTTTGCCACGCCGGTGCTGCAACAGCCGCTGGCGCTGGGGGCGGACCTGGTGATCCATTCCGGCACCAAGTTCCTCGACGGCCAGGGCCGTGTCATGGCCGGTGCCATCTGCGGTTCGCGCCAGCTCATCGACAGCGTGTTCGCGCCCCTGATCCGCACCGCCGGCATGGTGCTGGCGCCGTTCAACGCCTGGGTGGTGCACAAGGGCCTGGAGACGCTGGCCGTGCGGGTGCGCGCGCAGAGCGCCAACGCGCTGGCGATCGCCCACTGGCTGGAGCAGCACCCGGCGGTCGAGCGCGTGTTCTATCCCGGCCTGGCCTCGCACCCGCAGCATGCGCTGGCGATGGCGCAGCAGTCGGGCGTGGGTGGCGCGGTGATTGCCTTCAGCGTGCGCGCCGACTCGCCCGAGCAGGCGCGCGCGCGCGCCTTCCACGTCATCGACTCGACCCGCGTGTGCAGCATCGCCACCAACCTGGGCGACGTCAAGACGCTGATCTGCCACCCGGCCAGCACCTCGCACGGCCGCCTGAGCGAGGCGCAGCGCCAGGCCGCCGGCGTGGTGCAGGGCCTGATCCGCCTGGCCGTGGGGCTGGAGCACCCGGGCGACATCCAGGCCGACCTGGGGCGCGGGCTGGACAAGGTTCAGGACCTGTCTTGAACACTATAAAAATCGTAGCTGTTTGCGCTCGCCAGACGGGCGCCAGAGCCCAGAATGACTGATAACCCTGCCATGACCGCGCGTGTGCGCACGCGCTTCGCCCCGTCGCCCACCGGCTTCATCCACCTGGGCAACATCCGCTCGGCGCTGTACCCCTGGGCCTTCGCGCGCTCGCAGGGCGGCGACTTCATCCTGCGCATCGAGGACACCGACCTGGAACGCTCCACCCAGGCCGCCGTCGACGTTATTCTCGAAGGCATGGCCTGGCTCGGCCTCGACCACGACGAGGGGCCGTACTACCAGATGCAGCGCATGGACCGCTACCGCGAGGTGCTGGCCCAGCTGCAGGCCGCCGGCCACGTCTACCCCTGCTACATGAGCGTGGCCGAGCTCGACGCGCTGCGCGAGAGCCAGATGGCCGCCAAGCAAAAACCGCGCTACGACGGCACCTGGCGCCCCGAGCGCGGCAAGACCCTGCCGCCCGTGCCCGCCGGCGTGCAGCCGGTGCTGCGCTTTCGCAACCCGCAAGGCGGCGTGGTGGCGTGGGACGACAAGGTCAAGGGCCGCATCGAAATCCAGAACGACGAACTCGACGACCTGGTCATCGCCCGGCCCGACGGCACGCCGACCTACAACTTCTGCGTCGTCGTCGACGACATCGACATGCGCATCACCCACGTCATCCGCGGCGACGACCACGTCAACAACACGCCGCGGCAGATCAACATCTTCCGCGCCCTCGGGCACGAGCCGCCGGTCTATGCCCACCTGCCCACCGTGCTCAACGAGCAGGGCGAGAAGATGAGCAAGCGCAGCGGCGCCAAGGCCGTGACGCAGTACCGCGACGAAGGCTTTCTGCCCGACGCCATGGTCAACTACCTGGCGCGCCTGGGCTGGAGCCACGGCGACGACGAAATCTTCTCGCGCGCGCAGTTCCTGGCCTGGTTCGACCTCGACCACCTGGGCCGCAGCGCCGCCCAGTTCGACGAGGCCAAGCTGCGCTGGGTCAACGCCCAGCACCTGAAGGCCATGGACGATGCGCGTCTGGCGCCCCTGGTGGCCGAGCAGCTGCGCCAGCGCGGCGCCCAGCCCGACGAACGCCTGCCCGCGCTGTGCGGCCTGTTCAAGGACCGCTGCGACACCACGGTGGCGCTGGCCGACTGGCTGATGCCCTACCACGGCGATGTCACGCCCGCCGCTGACGAGCTGGCCAAGCACCTGACCGAAGCCGTGCGCCCGGCCACTGTCACGTTCGCCGCGCGCCTGCAGACAATCGACTGGACGGCCGAGGCCATCGCCGCCGCGCTCAAGCAGACCCTGGCCGAGCATGGCCTGAAGATGCCGCAGCTGGCCATGCCGGTTCGCGTGCTGGTCATGGGCACGACGCAGACGCCCTCGGTCGACGCCATGCTGGCGCTGCATCGGCGCGACACCGTGATCGCCCGCTTGCGCGCCGCGTAAAAACCACTATATAATGCGAGGCTCGACACCCACAACGGGGGTATAGCTCAGCTGGGAGAGCGCTTGCATGGCATGCAAGAGGTCAGCGGTTCGATCCCGCTTACCTCCACCAAGGTTGTCGAAAAGTCCAGGTTTTGACCCTATCGTCTAGAGGCCTAGGACATCACCCTTTCACGGTGAGTACCGGGGTTCGAATCCCCGTAGGGTCGCCAAGTTTGGCTGCACTTGGGCTCGCAAGAGCCGCAACGCAGCTACCGACGCGGAGTGGTAGTTCAGTCGGTTAGAATACCGGCCTGTCACGCCGGGGGTCGCGGGTTCGAGTCCCGTCCACTCCGCCACTAACGACCTTCTAAGTCGTTGATCTAGAAGGAAAAAGAGCCACCCTCGGGTGGCTCTTTTGCTTTCAACCCACGGCTGGACCCACGGCCGTGCGTGGGATTCCATGGGACAGCATGCAATTCCGACCCCCGGCTATCGATGACTGTCGGCTCCCTAGCCGGTGACCTTCTCGCCGTGGCACCGCGATGGCCGAACGGCGTCTATGCCTTGGGTTCAGCGGCAGCCTGCGCAGTGCCACCGTCGGACCGGCGGTCACGATCGCCGAAATGGGCGGTCACGTGCCGAAACGCACCTCGACTCGGGTACTCGCGCCGCGGGTCACGTTGGCCGAAATGGCCGGTCACATTCGCCGAAATACGCAGGCGGGGCACACGCTGGTTGAGCTCGCAGTCCGCTGTCGAGCCACAGGTCGCGCGACTGGACTCTGGCCTCTCATGCCCTCGGATCGAAGGCCCCGTTCAGTCTCGTGCTTCTTGGAGAATCATGAGGTCGTCCGGACATCGGCGTTGCACGCAATGGTGCTGGCCGCCAGTGCGACTGACAGGGACCGCCTCAGGTCCGTGCGGCACGACGGGCCGGCATGCCAGGCAATCCATCCTTCTTGGCGCATTCCATGCAGTGCTGAAGGAACAATTGGGCATGGTGGGTCGGTGTGCGATGGGCCTGAAGAACCAGGCAGATGGCGGACGTGACGCCGCCGGACATTCGCGGTGCGGCCTTCGGGCTGCGGCAGTCGCTGGACACTATCGGTGCCTTCCTCGGCCCTCTGCTGTCCGTGGGTCTGATGCTGTTGTGGGCCAATGATTTTCGCTCGGTGTTCTGGGTGGCGGTGGTCCCAGGCGTGCTGGCCGTGCTCGTGCTGCTGGTGGGGGTGCGCGAGCCTGCGCAACGCGAAGGTCCGCAGCGTACCAACCCGATTCGGCGCGAGAACATCCGCAAACTGGGTAGCGCCTACTGGTGGGTGGTAGCGCTAGGTGCGGTCTTCATGCTGGCGCGGTTCAGCGAGGCGTTTCTGGTGCTGCGCGCTGAACAGGTCGGTATTCCCGTCGCGCTGGTACCGCTGGTGATGGTGGCTATGAATCTGGTCTACGCAGCCTGTGCCTACCCTTTCGGAAAGCTGTCCGACCGCGTGAGCCACACGCGACTGCTGGCGTGGGGCCTGGCTGTGCTGGTCGTCTCGGACGTGCTGTTGGCGACTGCGCAGCACTGGGGCATGGTGCTGGCCGGCGTGGCGGTCTGGGGCATCCACATGGGCATGACGCAGGGGCTGTTATCCACCATGGTGGCCAACACCGCACCGCCCGGCCTGCGCGGAACTGCCTACGGGGTATTCAACCTTGTCAGCGGCATCGCCATGCTGGCGGCCAGCGCCACCGCCGGGCTGCTGTGGGACGCCTACGGATCATCGATGACGTTCTGGGCAGGAGGCGGATTTGCACTGCTGTGTCTGGTGGGGTTGCTGAGCACCCGCCGCAACCTTTCAGTTGCGTCGTCGTGATCGGATGCAAGTTGCGCTTACGCCGGGCTATGCGTATGAAGAAGCCTTCGGCCAGCGCCTTTTGCAGCTGTCCAGATCGACCGAAGGGCCACGTTGGGGTTCAAGGGGCCGGTCGTTTGGCTGCGCGTGTCGGCAACTTGGGCACCATCAACCCGCCCTCCAGCGGATGAGGTGATGGCAGTTCCATCGTTGCAATCCTTTTGGCTTCCTGCGGTTCAACGCCCAGCGCGCGCAGAGCGGACGCCACCGCCTGCTCGGCGAAATCTCGCGGGGCTCTCGGTGCGAGCATGGCATGCACGGCCCCCACGACGGTCATCGACACGATGTTCAGACCGAGTCGAATCGGCATTTCGGTAAAGCGCCTTTGCCGCAGGCCTTCCTTGAGGTCGCGCTGCACGAACTCTTGCAGTGCGGGCATATCGGCACCGCTCGGCCAGCCGAGCCGGACGACGAAGCCAGCCACTGACCGATTCGCGGCCGCGAGATGGATCACCAAGCGCATGCCTGTGCCCACACGTTCCGCGGGGTCCTTCAACTGCACCACGGCGGGCTCGGCCATCAGCACCATCTCGTGGGCAACCACCAGGGCCAGTTGATCGAACAAGGTCTCGGGCGCGTCGAAGTACTTGTAGAACGTGCCGCGCGAAACCTCGGCGGCCTGGATCACATCGTCGATGGACGTTGCCGCGGGCCCCTTCTGAGCTACCAGATGCAGGGTGCTGGCGAAGAGACGCCGACGCATTCGTTCGCGTCGTTCGGCTGCAACGCGAACTCGATGATTTTCCTTTTCCATATGTGGGGATTTTGCCTTCAGACTCGCTCGGTTTGAAATGTGAAGCGGCCAAGACGCTGGGCGAGTGCACCATCGTCTTGATCCGCGGCCCAACGCACGACGATGCCCCGCTGTGGATCGCGCAGTACCGAACAACTGCGCAGGGAGATGCCCGCCGAACGGGCCTCGTCTTGCACGACCGACTCGATCTCCATGTCCGTGAGGGCGGGCTTGAAGATCTTGCCGACCGGCGTCGTTGGAAGGGTGGGCAGGATCTTCACTTCCTTGGGCCACGCCGCGCGCTCCACGATGTGGGCTTGCGCCCAGTCTTGCAGCTCGGCGGGTGTGGCAGTGGCACCCGGGCGCAGTTGCACGTAGACGGCGGGAACTTCGCCTGCGTGCGCGTCCGGCCGGCCCACTGCCGCGGCGAGCGCCACCGCTGGATGCCCGTGCATCGGCTCCTCGATCAACTTGGGATCGATGTTGTGTCCGCCCCGGATGATGAGCTCTTTGGCACGCCCGGTGAGCCAGCAATAGCCTTCGGCGTCGATTCGCCCAAGATCCCCGGTGTTGAGCCAACGGCTGAGTTGGGCGGAGCTCGCTAGAAGTGCTCTCTACGAACGACCCACGGCCAGAGGCGCGACCCGATGAGCCAGCATGAAACATGGCGCTGAGTTGGGCGGACTAGCCGAAGAGTCCGCCATTTTGGCCGACCTACGGAGCGACCCACGGCCGGGCTCGGGATTCGATGAAATGGAATGAAACCTTATGAAGCGTTCACTATCAAGATGAGCCGCGGATACGCTAGCATTTGAGACTGTAAGAGAGGGAATGGAACATCACTTGAACCGACGTCCACTCCGCCAATCGATGCAAAAAAGCGACCTTCGGGTCGCTTTTTTCTTGCTTTTGGTCCATGCGTCATGCGGTATGTTCGGCAGAGTTCCCTGGTCGAAGCCCTGATGTTCTGGGGGCGTTACGAGGCCGCCGGCAGGTTGCGTGGGCGGGTCAAGCTGCAGGCCGGTGACGCGCTGGCCGCGATCGAGCTGGCGCTGCGCTATCGCGCGCCGCTGGTCTCGCGCCTGTTGGGCCACGTGCCGGTGGACGTGCAGTACGTGGAGCTCGAGCCGGGTGACGCCTCGGCGCTGGTGCTGGCCGACGGCAGACGTCCGACCGACTGGATCGCACAGGCTGCCGGCGAATCTGCCGCGCACTTCCGGTGGCTGGTGGACACCGGCGCGCCATGGGGTGATCCGCTGATTGTCATGGGCCGAATGTCCGAACCGGGACCGATCGTCGTCTATGACGGTTGGCACCGCTGCGGGGCCTGGGTCGAATGCTGCCGTACTGGCAGGTCGAGCGCGATGCCGGCGTACCTGGTGGTTCCGAGCATGTGCTGAAGTCCGGAGGCCCCGAGTGGTCTCCGGACTGGCGTGCAGCAGGAGAAGTCGGCTTTCGGTGTGCGTGTGTTGCGTTCGCGGTACACGTGTTGCGGCCTATGCATGACGTTGCCACCCCAGCGGCGGTCGCCCGATCTCCGGGTGTGCTACATTCACCCGGTGATGAGCAAGCCCGTCGCCGTTTTCGGCTTTTACTTCTGGTTCTCTGTCCCCGGCGGACGAGAGGAAAGCCTGTAAGTCAGCGCGATCAGCAACCTCCCGAACCAACCGCCGCAGCGAGCCCGCCCGGCGGTTTTTTTGTGCCCATCCTCCCCTGATTCACTTCAACCCCAAGGAAGAACACCGATGAACGCCAAAGCCGTCCCCGCCATCGAGTCCTGGCAGACGTCGCCGGAACGCACCAGCCGCACCGACGACGCACGCATCAAGGACATCACCGTGTTGCCTCCTCCCGATCACCTGATTCGCTTCTTCCCGATCCGGGGCACGCCGGTCGAATCGCTCATCGCCGACACGCGCCAGGCCATCCGCCGCATCATCAACGGCAAGGACGACCGCCTGCTGGTGGTGGTCGGGCCATGCTCCATCCATGACCCGGTGGCGGCGCTGGACTACGCGCGCCAGCTCAAGCCCCTGCGCGAGCGCTACGCCGACACGCTGGAGGTGGTGATGCGCGTGTACTTCGAGAAGCCCCGCACCACGGTGGGCTGGAAGGGCCTCATCAACGACCCCTACCTGGACGAGAGCTACCGCATTGACGAGGGCCTGCGCATCGCGCGCCAGCTGCTGATCGACATCAACCGCCTGGGCCTGCCGGCGGGCAGCGAGTTCCTGGACGTGATCTCGCCGCAGTACATCGGCGACCTGATCAGCTGGGGCGCCATCGGCGCGCGCACCACCGAAAGCCAGGTGCACCGCGAGCTGGCCAGCGGCCTGTCGGCGCCGATCGGTTTCAAGAACGGCACCGACGGCAACATCCGCATCGCCACCGACGCCATCCAGGCGGCCGCGCGCGGGCACCACTTCCTGTCGGTGCACAAGAACGGCCAGGTGGCCATCGTGCACACCGACGGCAACAAGGACTGCCACGTCATCCTGCGCGGCGGCAAGGCGCCCAACTACGACGCCGCCAGCGTCGACGCGGCCTGCCAGGAGCTGGCGGCCAGCAAGCTGCATCCCTCGCTGATGGTCGACTGCAGCCATGCCAACAGCAGCAAGCAGCACGAAAAGCAGCTGGACGTGGCGCGCGACGTGGCGGCGCAGGTCAGCGCCGGCTCGCGCGGCGTGTTCGGGTTGATGGTGGAAAGCCACCTCCACGGCGGCGCCCAGAAGTTCACGCCGGGCAAGGACCAGGCGGCCAAGCTGGAATACGGCAAGAGCATCACCGACGCCTGCATCGGCTGGGACGGCACGCAGACCATCTTGCAGGTGCTGTCTGACGCGGTGCGGGCGCGGCGCGGGCGCTGACGCGGGTCAAGCTCGGGCGCCGCGGATCGACTACATTTTCGGGGCGCGGCGCCGCCGGCGGCGCCGCGCCCCTACCGATCACATTTCAGGAGGCCCGCCGATCATGCAGAGCGAAGTACGCGTCATTCAGGACGAACGCACCGAATGGCGCTTCGATCTCGACCACGCCGCACCGATGGACAACGCGCAGGCGCGCGCCTGGCTGGACACGCAGTTCACCCAGCTGGGCGGCGAGCCGCTGCGCCCCACGGGCAAGCTGTTGCTGGCCGACAAGGTGCTGGTGGTGGCGCGCGAAGCCGGCGCGCGTCGGCTGGACGACCCGGCGTGGGCCCAGGACTTCGCGCGCGCGGCCAGCGCCGCGCTGGCCAAGCCGGTGGTGCGCATCGACCTGGCGGCGATGACGGTGTCGTACTGAGTTGCAAGTCAAATCAGGCTCTACTTGCGAATGATGGTGAGGTACTTGATCAGTGCCGCACCGCGACACGACGCATGAGAAAAATGAACAGCCATACGCAGAGGACGCCAAGGATTCGCAGAGGACGCAAAGAAAACCGATGGATCTTCTGGCTTTCTGCGTCCTCTGCGAAATCTCTGCGTCCTCTGCGTTCGGAGGTTGGCGGTTTCCAATAAGCGACCATTCAAAGCCTTGTCTCGCAGGCCATCACCATCATTCGCGAGAAGAGCCTCAAATCAGGCGTTGGCGCCCGCCAGATTTGCGTCAGAAGCTATCTTTTTTGAAGCGATTCGAGCAGCCGGCCGTGCACCCCGCCGAAGCCGCCGTTGCTCATGCACAGCACATGGTCGCCCGGCCGCGCGGCCTGCGTGACCTGCCGCACCACCTCGTCGATGCTGCCGGCCACCTGGGCGCGCGCACCCAGCGGTGACAGCGCGGTGGCGGCGTCCCAGTCCAGCCCGCCGGTGTGGCAGATGCTCAGGTCGGCGTGCTCCAGCGCCCACGGCAGCTGGGACTTCATGGTGCCCAGCTTCATGGTGTTGCTGCGCGGCTCGAACACGGCCAGGATGCGCTGCCCGGCCTGACCGGCGGCGTCCAGCTGGCGGCGCAGGCCGTCCACCGTGGTGCGGATCGCCGTCGGGTGGTGGGCGAAGTCGTCGTACACCGTGATCTCGCCGCCCGCCGCCGCCACGCGGCCGCGCACTTCCATGCGGCGGCGCACGTTCTGGAACTGTGCCAGCGCCGCGCAGGCCGCGGCCGGATCGACGCCCACGTGCTCGGCCGCGGCGATGGCCGCCAGCGCGTTGAGCTGGTTGTGCTGGCCCGACAGCGACCAGCGCACGCGGCCGACGGCGCGCCCGCGCTGCTGCACCTCGAAGTCCGACGCCTCGCCGTGCGCGGTGAAGTCGCTGATCGCGCTGCCGAAGCCGCGCCGCTCGCTCCAGCACCCCCGCGCCAGCACGCGGGCGAGGCTTTCTTCCAGCTCGTTGACGATGACGCGCCCGGACGGCGGCACGGTGCGCGCCAGGTGGTGGAACTGCCGCTCGATGGCCGCCAGATCGTCAAAGATGTCGGCGTGGTCGAACTCCAGGTTGTTCAGCACCGCCGTGCGTGGGCGGTAGTGCACGAACTTGCTGCGCTTGTCGAAGAAGGCGGTGTCGTACTCGTCGGCCTCGATGACGAAAAGGGGTCGATCCTGCCCCCGGGCCTGCGCGCCCAGGCGTGCCGATATGCCGAAGTTCAGCGGCACGCCGCCCACCAGGAAACCCGGCGACAGTCCGGCGCTTTCCAGGATCCACGCCAGCATCGACGTGGTGGTGGTCTTGCCGTGCGTGCCGGCCACGGCCAGCACATGGCGGCCCTGCAGCACGTGCTCCAGCAGCCACTGCGGGCCGCTGGTGTAGGGCGCGCCGGCGTCCAGGATGGCTTCCATCAGCGGATACTTCGGCGTGCCATCGGCCAGCCGCGCGCGGCTGACCACGTTGCCGATGACGAACATGTCGGGCTTGAGTGCCAGCTGCCCGGCGTCGTAGCCCTCGATCAGCTCGATGCCCAGCGCGCGCAGCTGCTCGCTCATCGGCGGGTAGACGCCGGCGTCGCAGCCGGTGACGCGGTGGCCGGCCTCGCGCGCCAGCGCCGCCAGCCCGCCCATGAAGGTACCGCAGATGCCCAGGATGTGAATGTGCATGGGGCGAGATTCTAGTGGCCGTGCCTGGATTGCTGGTTTTGAATCAAATCGGCCTCCAGCGCCCGACTGGCGAGCGCCAGAAGCTATCTAAACGATAGTGAAAGGCCGAGTGTCGGGGCGCCGGTCGATGGGCGTCGGCACCCGGCCTGCCGCGCCGCCGCCTATCTGGGGAACAGCTCGCGCAGCCGCAGCTTGTAGAACTTGCCGGTCGAGGTGCGCGGCACGGCCTCGATCGCCTCGTAGCGCTCGGGCAGCTGCCATTTGGCGAAGCCCTTGGTCAGCAGCAGGGCGTTCATCTCCTCGGGCGTGGCCTGCTGGCCGGGCTTGAAGGCGACGCAGGCCAGCGGGCGCTCGCTCCACTTCTCGTCTGGGATGGCGATCACCGCCGCCTCGGCCACGGCCGGGTGGGCCATGAGGGCGTTTTCCAGATCGACCGAGCTGATCCACTCGCCGCCGGACTTGATCAGGTCCTTGGTGCGGTCGCTGATGCGCATGTAGCCCAGCGTGTCGACGCTGGCGACGTCACCGGTGCGCAGCCAGCCGTCGGCGCTGAACTTGTCGGGCGGCGCGCCGGCCTCGTGGTAGCCGCCGGTGATGAAGGGCCCGCGCACCTGCAGCTCGCCCACGCTGCTGCCGTCCCAGGGCTGGTCCTGGCCGGCTTCGCCGCGAATGCGCAGATCGACCAGCGGCACCGGCACGCCGGCCATGGCGGCGCGGCGGTATCTCTCGTCGGCGCTGGCGCCCTGCAGCTCGGCGCGCGGATACGACAGCGTGCCCACCGGGCTGGTCTCGGTCATGCCCCAGCCCTGCATGATCCACACGCCGTGGCGATCGAAGGCGCGGATCAGGCTTTCCGGCACCGCCGCGCCGCCCACCATGGAGCGCAGCCGCGCGGGCAGCGTCCAGCGCCCGTGGTGCGGCGAATTGGGCTGCTGCGCGGCCTCGTACAACTGGACCATGGCCAGCCAGATGGTGGGCACGCCCAGCGCCAGCGTGGGCGGCTGCTGCTGCATCAGGTCCAGCAGGTCTTCCGGGTGCAGGTGCGGGCCCGGAAACACCAGCTTGGCCCCCACCATGACGGCGATGTAGGGCATGCCCCAGCTGTTGGCATGGAACATGGGGGTGACCGGCATCACCACGTCGGTGTTGCGCACGGCAGTCGCGTCGGGCAGGGCGCCGACCAGCGAATGCAGCACCGTGGAGCGGTGCGAATACACCACGCCCTTGGGCTTGCCGGTGGTGCCCGAGGTGTAGCACATGGAGGTCGGGTCGTCCTCGGCGTGCGGGGCGTAGTCGAAGGCGTCGGGGTCGGCGGCCGCCAGCAGCGCCTCGTAGTCGGTGAACTCGGGCGCCACCGGCGCGCCGGAGAAGGGGAACACGATCACCCGCTCGAAGCGGTGCAGGTGGGCGAACTGCTGGTACAGCGGCAGCAGCACGTCGTCGATCACCAGGAAGCGGTCGGCCGCGTCGCCGGCGATCCAGCCGATCTCCTCGGGCGGCAGGCGCAGGTTCAGGGTGTGCATCACGCCGCCGGCGGCGGGGATGCCGAAATAGCACTCCAGGTGCGCGTGGTGGTTCCAGCACAGGGTGGCGACGCGGTCGCCCTTTTGCAGGCCCAGGCCCTGCAGCGCCGCCGCCAGCGCGCGCGTGCGGCGGTAGTACTCGCCGTAGCTGTGGCGCCGCAGGCTCTTGTCGGGCAGGCGCGAGACGATCTCGTTGCCGTGAAACAGCCGCCCGGCGCGCTCCAACAGGTGGTTGAGCGACAACGGGGTGTTCATCATCGTGGATTTCATCGAACGGTCTCCGGTGGGGTCACGGGCGACTGTAAGTGAGCCTTGCCGGCGGGCGGGGCACAATGAGGTCCATGGAAACCCTGACGCACGAGCTGGCCGCGCACGCCGCCCGCCTGGTGGTGGAGGAGGGCCTGGACTACGGCGGGGCCAAGCGCCGCGCGCAGAAGTTGCTGGGACTGCCCGCGCGCACCGCGCTGCCCGACAACGACCTGGTGGAGTCCGAGGTGCGCGCCTATCTGAGCCTGTTCCACGCCGACACACAGCCGGCCGAACTGGCGGCGCTGCGCCGGCTGGCGCTGCGCTGGATGCAGCGGCTGGCCGAATTCCGGCCGCATGTCACCGGCGCGGTATGGAACGGCACCGCCACGCGGCGCTCGGACGTCTACCTGCAACTGTTTTGCGATGACCCCAAATCGGCCGAAATCGCCCTCATCGACCACCAGGTCAGCTACCAGGCGCGCAGCGTCGGCGGATTTCACGGCGCGCCGGTGGACGCGCTGAGCTTTTCCAGCTCCTGCCCGGAGCTGGGCGAAGCCATCGGCGTGCACCTGATGATCCACGACCACGACGACCTGCGCGGCGCCCTCAGGCCCGGTCGCCAGGGCCAGCCGCTGCGCGGCGACCACCAGGCCCTGGAGCAGCGCATGCAGACGGAGCCCTTGTCATGACCCAGCCCGATCCCCCGTCTGTGATGGCCGCCACCTCGCTGGCGCGGCCAATGGGACGCCGCCTGGCCATGGCGGCCGTGGCGCTCACCGCCGCCGGCGCGGGCGCCTGGTACGCCGCGCGCCGGCACCAGATGTCCGAGCCCGAGCTGACCAGCTTCTGGGAACACAGCTTTCCCGCCCCGGATGGCACCACGCTGGCGCTGGCCAGCTTGCGCGGGCGGCCCCTGCTGGTCAACTTCTGGGCCACCTGGTGCCCGCCCTGTATTGCCGAGCTGCCGCTATTGAGCGCGTTTTATACCGAAAACAAAGCCAACGGCTGGCAAGTTCTGGGACTGGCGGTGGACAAGCCGGAGCCGGTGGCGCGTTTCCTGGCCCAGACACCAGTCAGCTTTCCGGTTGCGCTGGCCGGTCTGCAGGGCGCCAACCTGACGCGCGAGTTGGGCAATACCGCCGGTGGCCTGCCGTTCAGTCTGCTGTTTGACGCCAGCGGGCAGTTGCGCGAGCGCAAGCTGGGGCAGCTGCGTGAAGGCGATCTGCTGGCCTGGCGCAAGGCCCTGGGCAACGCCTGAGGAACCTCTGCATAACCTCGGGCGGCAAGCAGGCGCTGCGGATCGGGATGGGATGCAAGGCGAAAACCGCAGCGATAGCGGTAGCTATCGCGAGGATTTGCAACGTCGCGGACCGCCCGAGACCGCAGATGCCTGCGGCGCAGGAGGCTATGCAGAGGTTCCTGAAGCGCTGCGGCCGGCACCGCCGAGGTCAGATGGGCGGCCGTCAATTTAAGATAATTAAACGAAATTCGACGCTAATCGCCACGAATTGATGTAAATTCGACCCTGTTCCCAATAAATTGGTAAGCAACATGGATCTGCGCAAGCTCAAGACCCTGATCGACCTGGTGTCAGAGTCTAACGTGTCTGAACTGGAAATCACCGAAGCCGAAGGCAAGGTGCGCATCGTCAAGAGCGGCCAGCCGACGGCGGCACAGGTGGTTTACGCCCCCGTCGCCGCAGCCCCCGTGGCCGCGGTCGCGACCGCTGCCGCGCCGGCTGCCGCGGCGCCGGTGGCCGAGCCGGCCGAGAGCGCCGGTTTCGTCGTCAAGTCGCCCATGGTGGGCACCTTCTACCGCTCGGCCAGCCCGGGTGCCAAGCCTTTCGTCGAGTTGGGTCAGACCATCAAGGAAGGCGACACGCTGTGCATCATCGAGGCCATGAAGATCCTCAATGAAATCGAGGCCGAGAAGAGCGGCACCGTCACCAAGATCATGGGCGAAAACGGTCAGGCGGTCGAATTCGGCCAGCCGCTGTTCGTCATCGAATGAGAAGTTGCGGGCAGCGGATGTTCAAGCAAATTCTGGTTGCCAACCGCGGCGTTCTGGCCGTAGGCCAGGCGCGGCAAACCGCTCTGGCGCGCGTCAGGGCACGGGCGATGAGCCGCGGGAGCACACATGTTTAAAAAGATTCTGGTCGCCAACAGGGGTGAAATCGCCCTGCGCATCCAGCGCGCCTGCCGCGAGCTTGGCGTCAAGGCCGTGATGGTCTATTCCGAGGCCGACAAGGACGCCAAGTACGTGCGCCTGGCCGACGAGGCGGTGTGCATCGGCCCGGCGCCGTCGTCGCAAAGCTACCTGCACATGCCGGCGCTGATCTCGGCGGCCGAGGTGACGGACGCCGAGGCGATTCACCCCGGCTACGGCTTTCTGAGCGAGAACGCCGACTTCGCCGAACGGGTGGAAAAGAGCGGCTTTCAGTTCATCGGCCCGACGCCCGACAACATCCGCGTCATGGGCGACAAGGTGTCGGCCAAGCAGGCCATGATCAAGGCCGGCGTGCCCTGCGTGCCGGGCTCGGATGGCGAGCTGCCCGAGGACCCGGCGGCCATCCGCCGCATCGCCAAGTCGATCGGCTACCCGGTGATCATCAAGGCCGCCGGCGGCGGCGGCGGGCGCGGCATGCGCGTGGTGCACACCGAGGCGGCGCTGCTGGGCGCGGTGCAGATGACCAAGGGCGAGGCGGCGGCGGCCTTCAACAACCCGGCGGTGTACATGGAGAAATTCCTCCAGAACCCGCGCCACATCGAGATCCAGGTGCTGGCCGACAAGCACCGCAACGCCGTCTACCTGGGCGAGCGCGACTGCTCCATGCAGCGGCGCCACCAGAAGGTGATCGAGGAAGGCCCGGCGCCGGGCATTCCGCGCCGCCTGATCGAGCGCATCGGCGATCGCTGCGTGGCCGCCTGCAAGAAGATCGGCTACCGCGGCGCCGGCACCTTCGAGTTCCTGTACGAGAACGGCGAGTTCTACTTCATCGAGATGAACACCCGCGTGCAGGTCGAGCACCCGGTGACCGAGTGGATCACCGGCGTGGACATCGTGCGCACCCAGATCATGGTGGCCGCCGGCGAGAAGCTGCCCTTCACCCAGCGCCAGATCCAGATCAAGGGCCATGCCATCGAGTGCCGCATCAACGCCGAGGACCCGTTCAAGTTCACGCCCTCGCCGGGGCGCGTCACCCACTGGCACATGCCGGGCGGGCCCGGCGTGCGGGTGGATTCGCACGTCTACAACAACTACTTCGTGCCGCCCAACTACGACTCCATGATCGGCAAGATCATCGTCTACGGCGACACGCGCGAGCAGGCCATCGCCCGCATGCAGACCGCGCTGGCCGAGACCGTGATCGAGGGCATCCACAGCAACGTGCCGTTGCACCGCGAGCTGATGGTGGACGCCAAGTTCATGGAAGGCGGCACCAACATCCATTACCTGGAGAAGTGGCTGAGCGAGCACCAGCGGTGAGCCCGCGACATCGCCCGCCCTGCCGTCCGCGCGGTCAGGGGCGGCGCCACCCGTGACCGGGCCCCGACTCCGGTGCCTGTGGTGGATCGGCCTGGCGGCCTTCTGGCCGGGCTGGCGTGCCACCCGTGTTCAGGCTTCGGCGCCCGCGCGGAAGGCGCACAGCTTGCTGGATTTGATGCCATATCGGCCTCTGGCGCTTGCGGGGCGTGCGTCAGCAGCTATCTTTTTGAAAGCAAATCACCTGCCATGTTCGAACTGCGCCTGATCTGCCCGGAAGACCGGGTCGAGCCCCTGTCCGACGCGCTGGAGGCGCTGGAGGCGCTGAGCGTCTCGGTCGAGGACGCCGACGCCGACACCGCGGCCGAGCGCGCCCTGTTCGGCGAGCCCGGCCTGCCGCCGCCAGCGCAGAGCTGGTCGCGCTCGCGCGTGGTGGCGCTGTTCGCCGCCGAGGCCGACGCGCGCGAGGCAGCGCGCCTGCTGGCGCTGCAGCACTTCTGGGACGGCTGCGCCATCGCCGCCATCGCCGCCGTCCCCGAGCAGGACTGGGTGCGCCTGACGCAGTCGCAGTTCGAGCCGGTGCCCATCACCCCCAGCTTCTGGATCGTGCCCACCTGGCACGAGGTGCCGGCGCAGGCCGAGCGCGTGATCCGGCTCGACCCGGGCCTGGCCTTCGGCACCGGCACCCATCCCACCACCCGCATGTGCCTGCGCTGGCTGGCCGTGCACCCGCCGCGGGGTCAGCGCGTGCTGGATTACGGCTGCGGCTCCGGCATCCTGGCCATCGGCGCGGCGTTGCACGGCGCCGCTGGCGTGGACGCGGTCGACATCGACCCCGCCGCCGTGCAGGCCACGCAGGACAACGCCGCCGCCAACGGCGTGGCGCTGCGCGCCGGCCTGCCGGAACTGGCGCAGGGCGTCTACGACACCGTGCTGGCCAACATCCTGGCCACGCCGCTGAAGGTGCTGGCCCCGCTGCTGGCGGCCCACGTGGCGCCCGGCGGCGCCCTGGTGCTGGCCGGCGTGCTGGAGCGCCAGACCGACGAGCTGCGGCAGGCCTACCGGTCCTGGCTGGCGCTGGAGGTGGCCGACACCGAGGACGGCTGGGTGCTGCTGGTGGCTCGCCGGCCCTGACGGCGGCCGCGGGCCGCTGCCTACAATCGCCGCACCATGAGCCTGATCACGCGCTGCCCGGCCTGTGCGACGATGTTCAAGGTCGTGCCGGACCAGTTGCGCATCTCGGCCGGCTGGGTGCGTTGCGGCCATTGCCAGGAGGTGTTCGACGCCGCCGCGTACATGCTGCCGTACAGCGAAAGCGTGCGCCTGCAGGCACCGCCGCCGCCGGCGCCCGGCCCGGTGGCGCCGTTGCCGGTGCCAGCATCCGAGCCAGTACCCGAGCCAGCGCCCCCGCCAGCGTCCCTTCCCGCCTCCCGTGACGAGCCCTCGCGTCCGCGGTTCGTGCCGCCCGGCGCGGCCTTCGTGTGGCGCCCCGCCGCCGGCACGCCCGCCGCGGCATCGGACACGGACACCGACACGGACACGGACACGGACACGGACACGGACACGGACACGGCGGCCGATGCCGGTCAGGATCACGCGTTCCTGCCGTCACCCCACGCCGACACCCTGCCGTCACCCCACGCCGACACCCTGCCGGCGCCGATGACGGGCGAGGCGGCGCCGGTGGCGGCCCGGACGATGGCGCCCGCAGTCTCGGTCGCCAGCCTGTTGCTGGCCAGCGCCACCGGAACGCCCGCCGCGCCGTGGGACATCGACCACGCGCCCCGTCCCGAGGCCGAAGGCGAGCCCGAGCCGGCGGATCCGCGCGGCGTGCAGGCGGCACCCGAAGCTGCTGCCACAGCCGTCGCGCCGGACCCTGCCGCCGCACGTGACCCGGAGCCAGAGCCAGAGCCAGACCCGGAGCCAGAGCCAGAGCCAGAGC
>Ga0209922_101982_pt1 | contig 18679 bp, 17 predicted proteins | sample ThiBiot_500_biof_FD_183946 | JGI IMG/M metagenome (GOLD analysis project Ga0209922, IMG submission 183946) | Wastewater bioreactor microbial communities from Cape Town, South Africa - Thiocy_expt_500_biof (SPAdes) | ecosystem: Engineered > Bioreactor > Thiocyanate-remediating > Anaerobic-Aerobic ...
ACAGTACTCAATGAAAATGTTCGAGATCTAACTGATTCTTACTTTATATTCACCATCGGAATAATAAACTGAATCCGTATGAACCTTGACAGTGGCAAAGTGATCATAATCTTGTACATTGGAATTCAAAAATTCTTTAAATTCAACATGATGCTTGGGTCGATTACATTTACAGTCAGTATCAATGATACTATTTCTGAAAACGAAATAAAACTTGAGCGTGTCGTGAAATTCTGTTTATATCACTGAAACATACAGTTTTGGTTGATATATCGGACAAACTTTAAATCGAATGCCTAATTCATTGAATATTTCCGTTGGAGTTTTCTTTCGAACGGACTATAAATATATGTATATAACTACGATTCGAATTAATAAAAATTCGAAATACCTGTTCTTGTATTTTAGGAGCAATTTTAAGCTTTCTTTTTTGCATTGTTCTTCTGACTGAAAATCTTTATGTTTGCTTTAAATATGTAAAATTTATTTGGTTTCTATAGATTTTTTCCGAGAAAAGTCTTGGTAACCATTCACGGCGTTGAATAGTAATTTAGTAGAATAGACCTTGTTAAATAAACATATAGTTGTTGTCATGGCTGATCTTTGTATTTGTAGTGAAAACATAGTTAAATAATCTAGCACATACATTTCTAAGAAATCGTGATCTTGAAACAAAGCAGGCAAATATTTATTCGAACGTCGGACACTATCAATGAATGACAATTCAATTAATCAGGTGCGTCTTAAGTAAGCTGTTTTATGTATAAATTCATTGTATTGTATAGAAACAACAAATCAAAGTTAAATTTGATTTGTCAGGAATTCAGATTCCTGAAAATAAAGTCTATGCTACGATTTCAATCGAACCAGAATCAGCTGGAAAACATTTGAAACATTTTGAGGTAAGTAAATTGCTCAATAGAAATTGTAGATACAGTCATGCATGGTTTATTTCAGTTAATAATTAATAATGAAGAACACAAATTTGGTATTTCTTGTGACTATCATAACATATCAATCGTAGGTTTTCAAAAAGGAATATATACAATCGCAGTTCACGCATTTTTCCAGTATGGTGAACAATCATCACCTTGTCAAGTTGTTTATTCGAATTCTCAGGTAAAATCAAATCAAAATTTAGATGCAACCATATTTTTATATGAAATTATATAGACTATATTTATTGATGAGCATATTTACAATGTCCTACCCATTATTCAATGGAAGATCGAAGAAAAATCTATTCTTATTGTCAAATGGAATCATATTGGTGATAATAAAGCACAAGAATATCTACTCTATCTTGATAATAAGATAATTGTTCATGTAAAATAAGTTTTTTTTTCTTAATTTCATGAACATTTGTCGTTTAGATACCTCAACGAGAAATACATGAAGAGCTTACAGTCAATATCGAAAATGTATCCCCAAAAGAAGGTCATTTGGTTGAAGTTGTTGCTAGACTTTTTAGTAAATTAATCTTTGTTCTAACATTGTTCTCCGTAGTTTTATGTTTTAGATGGCAAAGAAACGTATCGTTCGGGCCCATATCAAACACGATTGTCCAACAAAGTTTTACAGAGCGGCCAGTGTTACACTGTTTTCAATATATCAGCTGAAGAAAAACCAGAGAAACAACTCAGTTTGATATTTTATTTTGTTTCTTATTGAATACAGCGATTTTTTTTTCTTATAGTTCTTCCACCACAATATAAGAATAATGAATCGAATAAAAGTAGATTCGAAGAACTTTTAGAAAAACTTAAACAGGATATTGAACAACGGCGGAGAAGAATTAAGAAACTATACGAAAACAATGATGTCATCAGTCCTAAATAAGATACACAAAGAAAGTCTTAATCATTTTTTCTTTTCGTTAGAAATGTCGATGTAGTGGATTTGTATTTTTCTCTGTTGAATAAAACGATATTTAAGTGTTGTGATAGTCGTTTAATCCGATGGGTACTTCTTATTTTTGTTTTCAACAACCTTGAACAATAAAGGACGTTGTTTGTGAAGATAGAAAAAAAAAGAAAAACTCGTATTGGTTAGATTGAATTCAATTTTGAAAATTTAAATCAATCTTTTGTTAACCTTTGATAATCTCGAGATTAGTATTCAAATAGATCAATTATAAGCATATAAAAGTGCAATTGACTACGCAGACAATAAGGGCATGTATGTCGAACAACCGTATGTCATTTCTCAGTCATCACTAAGTCAAATAAATGCACGACGAAGTGGAATAATTCGTTTTTGTTTATGTTGTGGTATTGGTTTTTGTTGTTCATTGATTACTGCTGTTCTAGTTACATTCTTAGTATTCTATTTTGGTCCTTATCAAACGATTATTTCATCACCATTATCCTATCCTGATTTTGTTTGTAGTCAACAACCATGTGGTTGTCCGAATTATAATTATGGACAAATTTCTAAATGGAGAATTCAAGGTAAAAACGAACCATTACCAATGACATATCCATGGCTAGTTGTATTAGCCTATCGGCATACATCTGATGGATTTTGTTCCGGTTTTATTATATCACCAAATACGGTTCTAACTGCTGCACATTGTTTGTATGCACGAAATCCGTTTGAAGTACAAATTGTTGCCAAAGTTCATGATCTTCGTTTGTCGAACGGTGAACGATACGATATCGATCGATGGCATATTCATTCTGAATATCAACATAATAATACGATGCATTTAAATGATATTGCTCTAATTAAAATCAAACAGATATTTTCTTCTGATCTTCGATTTTGTTGTTTACCGAGTACAATATTATCAATCTATCCTCCTGCTCAAACTAAAGCCGTTGTCAGCGGTTGGGGACGATCAATATCGAATTTAAACAGTCGAATTTCTTCTGTTCTTCAACATTTTGTCCTACCGATTGTTGATACACACAATGTCAAATGTCGTTCAATTATTATCGATTCACAACGACAATTATGTGCAGGTTCTCATATATTTTCCCTCGATACATGTCCTGGAGATAGTGGCAGTCCATTACTTACCGTCGAATATGATGATCTCGATCAGGGACATTTCGTTGCTACTGGTATTGTTAGTTATGGAAATCGTCATTGTGACATGTCGATCTCGTCAGGTGTTTATACGCGCGTAGGTTTCTATCTACCATGGATTAAAAGTCTTCTTTGATTAAAAATGTTAGAATGACATTGTAGATTAATATTCAAATGTATGAATTCGTAATTGAATACCTCTATTTCATTGCAATGAATAAATATCGTCTTATTGAAAAGAAAAGAAAAGAAAAAAAGCGATATAATCGTCAGAGATCATCTAATAAACTTTCAACCTAATAAGCGGTTAATGACGCCAATCATAATCTGACGAGACAGTGACGGAAGAGAAACGCATCATGAGCGTTAATTCAATAAAGATGCTTTTTATTTCGAATTGTTACATGAATGATTTATTTTAATAAGCTACTATGTCGATCAAGCGAAAGGAAATGAGAAAAAGAATATTAAAAATCTTTGTCTATTCGGAAAATCCACAAATCCTGTTGAATATTCTAAATATTAATGAATTACAAACAAGGGTCGTCTCTAGTACATTTCTTAGACCATTAATAATATTTAATTCGGAAGAAAAAGTCGAAACTAAATAACCTTTATTTTCGAATAGATAACATCGATTGAAAATATTCAAACGCATACATAAATGTACTTTTATTATTATTATTATTATTTTATCTAGCAAATAGATTTTTATAGAATAGGAATCGAGTGAATACTATGCACAATAAGCGAAAGAAAGAAGAAAAACAAACTATGTGTATGTATGAATGAATGTTTCTGTTTTTTTTTTGTTTGTTAAAGTTAAAATTGATTAGTTGAACAGAAGAAAATAAAAATCTGACAAATTACGTCACTAATCGTATCACGAGCAAAATAAAGATCAATTATTCTCGGCAAGCCATTCTTTAACTTTAGCATCATATTTCAAACGTAACGCAGTTTTTAATTCTTCTGTATTGCGTATTGGCTTCGATTGTCCCACGCTCATTATCCATGGATGAAGAAGAATTTCATCGGCACGCATTCGTTTATGTCGATCGACAACTAGTAAATGATCGATGAGATTTTTTGCATCTAAAACAGTTTTTTTTTTCGTGAGTCAATACAAAACAAAAAACGTAAATGAATTTTATATTTACTAGCTGATATCGAACTCCAATACTCAACATCGTAGACGAATTTGCCTCGTTGAATTAACTGAAATAAGGCTTCTTGATTTCTATCAGCAGTTTTGAATGGAGGATAACCACAGAGGAGAATATACAGAATAATTCCTGTTGCCCAGCAATCGACTTCAAAACTGTAACCTAATATGATTTTTCAAACAAAAAACAACACAGTAGAAAGAAAAACGAGACTTCCGTCATTTAATTTTTACCAGTTTCAGCAAGAATTTCCGGAGCAACATAACTGAAATGTGAAATAAATTTAGATTTTCTATTTGAAACATTGAACTTACGTGGGCGTTCCACAAACAGTTTTAATTGGTCCTGCAACTTGCATAGCAAGACCAAAATCGGTCAATTTAATTGTTATTCGTCCGTCTTTTCGTTGCATAACTAATAAATTCTCAGGTTTTAAATCTCGATGGACAATTTTCTTTGCATGTAAATACAATAAAGCTTCAGCAACATCTTTAATCATCAACGATGATGTCGGTTCATCGAATCGACGATGTTTCGTTATATAATCAAATAAATCACCGCCTTTAATCAATTCCATAACTAAGTAGATTTCATCGGGTGTTTCATAATCTTCGAATAGACGTATGATATTCGGATGATTACATGAATACATGATATTAATCTCGTGATCGAGCATGTATTCTTTTCCCTAGGATAGGAACGAAAAGAAAACATTTGTGAGTTCGATGATGAAATTGTTTTGTTTTTTCGTACTTTCATTTTTGATTTATCGATGATTTTAATCGCATATTCTCGTTCTGTGCCACGTAATTTCGATCGATGAACAATCGCAAAATTACCATCGCCCATTTTCTTGCCGAGTTCGTATTTATCAGTAACAATGGACGAGGATGTATGCTAGAAAAGATACAGAAAAAAAAAAGAAGCAATCGATCAATGGATAAAAATAGAACTTACTAAAACAGACGAACGTTTTTTTATGACGATTCTTTTCGGTACAATAGCTGTTGTTTCAGCATGATTAGGATTGTTTTCATCTTGATTTGTTGATTTCTGTATAGGCGTTGTGGGTTTTGGTTTCGGCAGAAATTTATTTGTTGTTGTTGTTGTTGTTGTTGCTGTTGTAGCACCATTGGCAAGAGGAAAATGAGGCGAAAATGTGCCTGTACCGGCATTTGGAGTTTTGGATTTATTTCGACGTGTTTCATCGGTATTCGTATCGATAGTTAACGGTTCGAATTTAGGCACAGGAGGAAGTTGAACAGTTTGCTGATGATCTTTACGCATGAGTAATTTCTTTCGGCGTTCTTCTTCGTCTTTCAAACGTTGTCGTTCACGTTCTCGTTGTTGATCAATCGTGAGAATAGGTGGTGGAGGTTTAAATGTTGTTTCTAAATGCATTCGTTTCATTGAAACTCAACTGTTCTGTCATCGAAATTTACTTTTCATTCGTCGACCGATTAAATCATTGGGTGTTGGCGCATCTTCTGAAACGGTTTCATACTGTCGATTGGCCGGTCGTGATGGTGTTTTTCTCGATGTTGTTAGCTCACTGTCGCGACCCGATAGACCGTCTTCATCATCCAAAAATCCACTATCACGAACATTGGCCATTCGTTTCAAATCGACAGTGTTCGTTCCTGTTTGTGTATTTGGCGTGTCACGATCATTCGGTGATTGAGCATTGACTTTCGAAAGATTCTTCAACGTGCCCGTATTACGCGATGTCGATATTGGACCATCGTTCAACATTTCAATATTAATTTCTTGTAAATCAGTTGGCGAAATATCGTTTATATTTGTTGTCGCAACGAAAACATCATCTATTACAGAACGAGATTTTTTTTAGGAAAGAAGACAACAACAACAACACCTACCGTCACGAAAAAAGTCATTGATGCCATTAACTTGTTTGCCTTTCAATGTGAATAAGCGTTTGATCTAAGAGATAGATGATCATATTTCAGCATTTTTTTTTCTCTCATATGAGCAGGAAAAAGAAGAAGAAAAAAAACTAATTCAACTCGAAAAGAATCTAAATGAATACGTTATTAACAAATTACCTATGCATCAGAAAAATCTAAACGGGAAATACGTCATCCGGTTTTTCTCCTTTCTTTTCCTACATCTTTATGTTTTCTCGGATGCTTTCGACATTTGAAAGAAAAAAATAATAAGACGATTTTTATCAGTTCTTTAAAAGTACGTCAATGGAAAACTAACGCTTTGTTTTTCTTTTTTTCTTCTTCTTCTACGTACTTTATCTGTTCGATTTTTCTGATAACCAAACGATTCGGAGATGTCAGATAAGAGTTGTTCGTAGGTTTGAACGGTTCGTCGATTGAGTAGGATCGTAATTGTTTTATGTGGTTTGTCATTTCCTTGTTTAACAATCGTAATTTGCCGAGGTTTACTATGTATTGAATCGATACCATAGCGTGTTGACTTTGTAAGATATTTTTTCGGTTGTGGAATCGTACTATTGTTGCTTGTTGTCGATGGATTGGTTAATGATTGAAGAAATAGATTATTTGTTTGTAAACGATTTGTTGACGATGCATTTGCTGTTAGTCCAAGATTATTCGTAGCACCAAATTTCGAAATTGGGATCGATGGTAAATGACGTAGGTTGAGGCGATTTGTTGATTGATATTCATGCAAAGGTTGTCGTACTAGAATATATATATTAAACATAACTCTTGTGATTAATAGGACAGATTGAGAGAAAAAAATCGAGCATCTGAGATTGATGTTTAACTCACCTGGCCAGACAACAGATCTATAGATGTTAAAATCAAAAGTCTTAGGTGTTAAGAACATGGTTATTTCGTCTGTCGATAATTTACTCAGAATTCTTTTATATGCTTTTTAGTAAATAATATTTTCGTCTTTTGATCTGAATCTATTCGAGAGATTTTTTGCTTTTTTATTAGAACAAAAAAAAACGAGAACAAGAAAAAAAGACTACCAAATAAGGTATCACTGGCATTTATTAGCCATAACGATGTCGTTATTATATGCAAATGTTTCATAGTTCGTCTGATTCTAATAATATATTTCAGATAAACATTTATGTCAACAAAACAGTTGACTAGTCAATAAAATAACAACAACATCAATCATATTAACTTCGTTTTTCTTTTTTAAGAAAAAAAAATCTTTGATCAATTTTTATAATGTTCCTATTTTTTTCGCTTTTCTCATTCTTCTTATACATGTATGAATGTTGATTTTGTAATGCATAATCATAATAATAATTAAAAAATGTTAAGAAACGAAGAAGAGGAGAAAAAGAAAAAATAAGAAGAGAACTTAGATATGCAAACGTACGAAAAAGAAATCTTGATTTTCTTTCTTTTTAAAAAAAAAAGAAAGTATACTTTAATGGAAATAACTATCATTATCCTTAGATGACTGACAAAATCGATGGCAAAAAAAGAAACATTTCGTTCTTTCTTTTGTCTTAAAAAGTCTAATTTAACAAAAGAAAAAAAATGTATGACTTACATTGTTCGATATTAAATGTCACGCGAGGAACAGTAATTGCCGTATATTCGAGCTTTTGAAATGGTTCAAATGATGCACAAACATACGCAGCACCATCTTTGATAATATTAACATCAGTTACTTCGGAGCCTCGATTCGGTGTAAATAAACGTCGAACACCATAGGGCAAATCAATTGTTGTCGAAAGTTCTTGTAATAATTGACCGAGATTAGCATAATTCTGTGGCGTTATATCGATTTGTTTGCCGGCAAAATACCGATCGCCATTACGGAATAAGGTGACTTTGCGGGATGCAGTTCGTGGTGAAACGTCATTTTTAAATTTCGGTACGGTTCGACGTGTATTTTTGTGATGATTTGATTGTTGTGTTGGTACACCTGTCATAGTACTACGTGGCCATTGATTTTGCGATGAAAGGACATCCGTCATTTGAAATCAAATCGTACGAAGAACAAAAAGAAAGAAAACGAAATGGATTAGAAAGAAGACTTAGGAATGAGCACCACCGGATTTGTTGATCAGTCGAAAAGTTTTGAATATTTTTGACATGCAAATAATAACGTGTTTTTTACCATAGACAAAAAGATCGACAAATAAATAAAATTAGTCAATTTTTTATTTTGTCGTCATGGTTATCGTATTTGATGAACTAATTGGAAACTAGCTTCAACGATGATATCTAACGACATCTGCGACTTCTGACTTTTATTTCATAGGCATCGTAAAAAAATCTGATTTGTTTTTTTCTTTCTTGACTCAGTTTTACACCGAATCCATACGCATTATACTGAGAGTAAAAGTAAAAAGGATGGCCACGACAACATCGATGTTATACGATGAAAATATACGACAAGTCGAAACTGATAATTTGAATTCATTGAATCTCAAAAATATAAATAATCTTAATGAATATCGGGTTTTAATCGTTGGTATTGAAGATGCTTATATTCTATTCAAGGATCTCAGATCTATGGTGAAAGAAAATGATGTAAAACTATGTGAAGATATTGAAGAAAGTTTGAATTTAATCGAATCATGGCGTAACATGAATATTTTCGTTATTATTTCTGGCAAATTAGGAAAAGATCATGCACATAAACTAGCTGATCAACAGGAAATCGTTGGGATTTATGTCTATTGTATGAATGTTAATGAACATAGAAAATGGACGGACAAAATTAAGAAGATACATTGTACAGTTTCGAATGCAACTGACTTATTAAAACAACTGAATTCTGATATAAGATATTTCAGTGGACGATGGTCATTTGATGAGAGAACATATCAAAAAACAACAACATCAGTCTCCTATTGGTACGATTTGTTTCTGTTCGTTATATGCAATCGATCGGAAAGAATTCAAGAATCTTACGCTGAGATGTTTGATGAATGTCGTAAATATTATGAAAATAGTCCGAATGTATCTCGAACAACTATCGACAGGGTTCAAGAAGAATATAAACCTGAAAAAGCTATACAAGAATATACAAAAAATGGTTTTATCTATCGTATTGTAAATCATGCTTTACGTACAAAAGATATAGCAATTATTCGAAAATTTTCTCCATATATTCGAGATTTACATGTTCAAATAAATCGTCTTCAAAAGAAACAATATCAATCGAAAAAAAATTATATCCGATCAGTCTATCGTGGACAATGTTTGACTGCAGAAGAACTGAATTATCTTCGAACAATATTGAAATCGAATAATCCAGTACTTACATTGACAACATTCAGTTCGACATCACTGGATACGGATGTTGCACTTCGATTTATATCATCGGGGAATATGGGAATTCCTTGTCTATTTGAAATGATTATACCTGATTTGTACAATGCAGCTGACGAAGTGGATCAATTCAACTTAGATTTTGCAAATATTAGTTCAGAATCTGCTAATAAAAGTGAAAAAGAAGTTTTATTCTCTCTTAAAACATATTTTCATATAAAACATATCGGAAATGAAATACATCAGAAGGATTTAAGTTGGATACCGATTCAACTTGAACTTATTCATAGAAAAGAAGCAGGAATCATTTACCAAGCAGCTTTATTAGAAGGTTTAATTAGCAAGGAACACAATCAACAAGTTTACAATGATGTTTTAAATATGATAGAAGAAAATTCTGCCAATGAATTAAAATTTCAAAGTACAAATTGGCAAAATTGGTGGAATAAATTCAACAGACAACAAGGTAAAGGTCTTGGTGAGGAGCAATCATTGGATCTAGTTTTTTATGATTGTTTTTCTAACGATTTGAAATGGTCACGAAAAGCAATTGAATTGCAGAAAATTAATCTACTGTCTCATCCCGGTATTCAATCAAATATAAATTCATTTGAGTATGTGTATCGTCAATTTATTAATTGGTGTCAACGTCCAACAATACAAATTGCTATCTATGAAAAATATTTAGAACAACTTTGTACTGAAAATACTCATAAGGTTGAACAATGTTTTTGTTTAGCTGGACAAAGTTATAAAGATATTTCTGAATACGATAATGCTTTGAAATGTTATGAAAAAGCATTGAAAATAGAAAACGAATGTAAACAAGCGAAGAGAACGGATATAGAAAAAAAAATCAATGAAATCAAGAAACTTCAACAAAAGGAATCTGAAAATATATCAAAACCTACGAATGACAACAAAAAAAAACTTGCTGCATTAGATGAAAACGACAAAAATCCGGGTATAATCGCACAGATAATCAACAACGAACGTCTGTCAGAACTTGTAGCAGGAAAACATTTTGGACTAATTTCAAATCATATTAACAATCGCGAAAGATGGTATGATACAGCCGAAGCAAAGATTATTCTTCGAATGCCATATGAAGATGCAGACGATTTATCAGTGAATGATTATCGTCTACATTGTCTACTTGCTGTTAATGAGCATCAGATGCGTATGTTCTGTTCAAGAACCGATGCAGCAGATAATCTCAAACTTTCACGTTGGCGTTATGAAAGATATCTTACTGATTGGGTGTATTTTAGGAAGCTGGAAAGATATTTACGATCAAATAAAAATATTCCATCTAATTTTTCCTTGCATGTCTTGCGGAAACTTGAACGATTGATCAAGAAATTATCTGTACTTGTCGTAACAACTATGATTTATATTAGTAGCGAAGGAAAACAATGTCAAGTTAATGTTAAAAAAATTCGACAGATTAACAAAACAAATCCACTTGTAAAACAACTATTTGATATTAATCTTAAAGATCATCAAACCGAAGATTCAGTTACTATTATATCTATTCCCGATCACAAGAGACTTATCACAAACAGAGACACAATTGCGGACTTTATATCGGATATAAATCAATAAATTGTGATTTTTTAAGATTTCTGTTTTTCTTCGGTCTTCATAAAATAAAAAGATCAAACGGATCGATTGATGTAATTGAAAGACATGTCATCGTCTTTTAATGGTTGACAGCCTTTACCTGACTGCATACGTATATGAGCTAAAAAAAGAACAAACAGTGCGTACGCCACGGTACCGCATCTATAATTACACTTATTTGGATCAACGACAAATGATTGACAGAACGAACATAGCATGAAAACTGAAATCAGTGTTCTTTGTTTTTCTTCTATTCTATTAAACAATTGATAAACTCATTTTGATATGTATGCCCAGTGGCAAGAAAATTGTTCGAACGTCAAATTGAAGTATGGTACTTGAGTAGAGGAAAAATGTGATCGACCTCCTGATGATTCCAACGACTCAGAATTAGAATTTCGATTAACTGTACACACGTGTTCAATTTTAGACACGATCAACTATTTCGATCGACACATAATCGAATATTATTTGTTGTTATTCACGCTTTCAACATATCTCGAACATTCCATTGATAAGATTCAGTAAATTGAAATTACTAGTTTTTTTGAAGAAGAAAAACAAAAGCATCTTGATACTTATTATTATTATCTGTCCAATTTGATTTCACAACTTGTGTATCTCCGCCTTTTCGAACAATTGTTGTATTGAGAAAAATAAGGTGAGCAAGTGCGACGCACTGAAACGGCAGCGTGCTGTGTGAAGATAATTACAGACATGAATGATCTATCGATCCGATGATATCCTGCTGTGCGCTTGAACAAACGAAAAATTCCATTGGATTGATCGATTGAATATCAGCCAATAGCTGAATTTTCCGAACGAAAGAGACAGAGAGAGAAAAAAGGAACATGTGCGTGAGCTATGAGATATTAATAGGGCAAGCAAATTGGTATATTTCATATCATTCGATTTTACGAAATGGATTCGCCAATAGATCAGCATGATTCATCATCATCAATGTCAACTGTTGTTCCACCGACGAAATCACGTCGTGGTAGAAAACGTGTGACAGATCCTGTTTTAGCTAAAGAATTGAAACGTCATCGACGTTCACGAGCAAACGATCGTGAACGTACACGAATGCGTTTACTCAACGAAGCTCTCGAACATTTACGTACACTTCTACCACTTGATTCTAATCCGTATTATTCATCGACAGATTCATCAAATCATGGCCCAATGATCGAAGATAAATTAACCAAAATCGAAACTCTTCGAACAGCTTCAGCATATATTCGTTTACTAACTGATTTACTTGAAGATAACAATTCACCGCCATCAAATTTTTGTTCATACAATGTTTCTGAACCTCGTCCACAACAACAGATCTATCAATGTCCTCCATATTTTGGCTACACACCAGCCTCCTATTCTTATTATCCTTCGTATTGTTAAATTAAGATAAATAAAAAAAAGAACTTTTTTTCTTTTTCTTTCTTATTATTTTGAAATATCACAAATAAAATAATTTCCTTCGCCTAAAACTCTTAGATAATCATTAAACGGTATCGAGCACGAGACTGTTCGTAGGCCAATATTAAAATTAATGCAATCGATTCGATCATGATTGTCTAATTCTGGCAATGGAACACCGGCTAAATCTTCAGGCCATTCGAGATCGGTTTTTGCAAATAAGCTCACTTGAGGATTGAATGTCAACGGTGGTGGATGTGCTGTTGATTGGGACATTTTTTCATCGATTAATGTTTTCACATTTTGTGGAAACAACGCACCAAATGGTGGAACAGCACCGGGGATACAGCCTGTTATTTTTCGTACTTCATCTTCGGTTGCCATACGCAATTTCGAATTGGCTATGCCGAGAATCGATGCAATTTTTTTGTTATCACAAGATAAATGAGCCGGAAGAACGATTAACGTGAATTGTTCAGTATTTTTCTGACAGACAAGCATCGCTTTGGCTCCACTATGCAAAGGAACTTGTCGTTGATTGGCAGCGTCGATACTTGTCCGTACTGGCGGATGTCGAATTAAGAACATTGAAATCGGTGGATTTTCAATTGACATAATATGTCTCATGATATTTCGAAATGTTTCGCAATTTTCTTCCTCGGTTTCATTCGCATTTGCCATCTGCAATGATTGAAAGCTTTAGTTTTCATTAAGGTGGGTTGTTTTTTTTTGTCTTTAATATTATGCAAAAAAAAAAAGAAAATTGTCACAATTCACACCAAGAGCAAGAGAAAATGAACGCAATAAATCATAGCAAAAGAAAAGAGTAAACAATGGAATAACGACGAAAACAAGAAAAAAGAGAGAGAGAGAATACGCCATGTTTTTTTGTTTTGTTAAGGATGTTTAATATCTTATGTGCAAAAACAAACAATATCAAAGATCCGAACTGACTACTACTGTTAATAATAATATTTTTTTCTTCTTTTTTCTTCATCAATAGTAAAAATGAAAAAAGAAAATATCTGCCAAATATTCGGTGAGTATGTATTATAGATATAGAATTACATGTATGTACATTGAAGTATCGAAAATGAGAAAGATTGTTGTTACATATTATAGGCAACAAATATCGGATCTAATTGATCGGACACAAAACCATCACGTAAGTGCATGCGTTGTTTTTCGCCACGTGAATTGACCGGCACAACACCCGGATCAACAATAACAAGAACACCAACAATAACGTAATGTTCTTCGAGAATTGCACTTGTTATTAATGGAACAAGATCAAGTGAATGTTGTTCGAGACCATCGTATTCAACGACGACGACTAATAAATTCGTCCATGTAAAACAAGCACTAGAACGATTTCGTTTGAAAACAATGAGGCTTTTTTTTGCATTTAGTTTTTCTTTTTACCATTCACAAATGCGTTTATGTGTACGCATAACAGTGTTTTCGATATCAATTGGATGATAGCGCATACCACGGATGATAAGTGTTTCTTCGAGAGAACCAACGATATATACAGCATCGTGATTTTCTATTCGAAAGAGAAAAATAAATAAGATTTTTCTGAACGAAGAGAAAGACAACACAACTGACTTCCATCAGCAGCAATTGAATCTGTTCGTCGTACAAAACCGAGATAGCCCGTTCGTGCATACAATTGTCTTGTATCGCCTGTTGCTAAATGTGAATAAAATTGATCGGACTTTGAATTTGTACCATGCTGTTGATGATTATCACCATAACTTATTATCTGACAACCGAGAGAATTATGACCGCTTTGTACCCACAACTAAAATTTTCTCTAAAGTCGAATCAGTTTTTCAAAAAAAAAACAAAGATTTACCTCGCCTAAATGTGCGTCTGCACATTGGCCTTTACTCTCTGGATTGGCGATAACCACTTTGACACCCGGTAGAAGCTAAAATATCGAATTTCATTCAAATGAAGATGAATTCTTAAGCTCTTACTTTGCCCGATTCGAGTAGACATAAACTATGCGGACTACCTTTTTCGACTAGAGTCACACGATCGTTTCTCAATGCGCGTTGATCAACATAAACAGGCGCTGGATCGGGATCGCTTGCGCCACGTAAACAAATCGCAATGTTCACTCGACAACCGAACGTCGTACTAACAGTCCGAGGATTTAAGCCTACGGTTTGAAATAATTTAGTAAATGAATTCAATAGTTGCAGACGCGGTCGTTCTTCGGCAACGACAGCACATGTTCGAATACAAGATAACGATAAACCACGAGCCTAGAGAATTTTTATTCGGAAAATTAGCTTCTTTGGTTTTGTAAGGAAATGATGAATTACTTTGAGATCGGCAATCGAAGTACTCAAACCTTTTGTACAAAGTTCCATCACCGAGTAGGAACAGAAAGTATCACGAACTAAATTCAAATTCAAATGACCTTCTATTTGCTTTTTTGATTATCGATTTTACTTTTATAATGACTAATCGTATTCATCCATACAGATGAATTGATTTCCACTTCAGCTGGATCGATTAAAATCGAATGATGACCAGCGTAGATACTATTCAAAAATAAAACATTCATAAAAACAAACAAATAAACAAATATCGTTTTCTTACCTGATTATGCACCAGAGAACTAATCCAAGTCCATTGTATGGATCGAGACAGAGAACAATTTCTCTGCTTGGATAGAGTTCGCAGGATAGTTTTATTGAGCGACAAAGATTTGCTACGGCACCATAAGATAACTAGAATTTCGAGAGTTCGTATCGCTTTAAAAACAAATTACGTTCGTTCTTACTTTAACAGCAGTTAATGAGCCTGTAGTAGAAATACTAAAATCGAGATAGCAAAGTGATTGAGCTTGTGTCGAGTGAGATTTTTTTGGAAGAAGTTGATTTTTCTTTTGTTTAGGCAGATCATCGGTATCGATAATCAATGGCCATAATTTCGGATCGAGTAGCGATGCTGCTTCCTAATTATCATTATTAAGAAAAAGATGAAAACATAAAGCAAACATATAAAAACGAACTTTGCATCGAAGTAATTTTGCAATCGAACTATTGGTTAGAATAACTTTCGCTTGACTTAATTCGATCATCATTTTCACAGTTGATAAAGTATTTAGAAGATTTTGTGCGTGTGGCGGTCGAATAGCAACAGGCACAACATCTATTTAATTGAATAAAACACGAATATACGAATACGAAGATTTCGTGTATTTACCGATATATAAACATGCATAGAAAGATGAAACAAGATCAACACAGGGTGGATAGAGAAGAGCAATATGATCAGATGATTTAATATCAATTCGATCGAGAATCGTTTGAGCAATACGTTCAGAACGTTTATGCATAGCTCCACAAGTTATATTTGCTGATTCTTGACCCTAGAGAACAAGATTTTGAGATTATTCTATTTCGAGATTTCTATTCGTTAATTCTACTTTAGCATTGATAACTGAATAAAGAACATGATCAGACATGGTTACAGAACGCCATCGAAGAATATCATCGATATATTGAAGCTAAATGAATAAATATAGAAGAATATTAAAAAAAAAGAAAGAATCGATTGTTGATGAATTACTTTTTTTCCTTGTTCAGATGTATCTTGATCATCGTTAAAAGTCATATCAGCACCTTTAGCTTCGGCTAATCGTATGCCTTGAATAATCGTACCGGCTAGAATAGCACCCGGTCCAACTTCTCGTTCCGGATGATGTTCACGTGGTTTAGGTAGATTTAAAATACACGAATGTGGACACATTAAAACTCTACAAAAGAAAAACAATGATTTTCTCGGATTCTTGTTTTTTTTATACATACGAGCATGGATGTAGATTGCCTTCGAGAAAACGTCGACGTGTTTCTTGAACATGTATTGTTCCCGAATGACTCTATTATTGATGAAATAAATCAATCAAATATTTGTTGTGTCTTTTAAGTTTTGATTTACTTTTGGTAGAGTATTTGCTGGACAAAGAGCGAGACAATAGACTCCAACTTGATGTATCGAATCGATAGCTTGTAGAACTCGACTCATCCATTGAAAACATTCGTCTTCGCTTATGTCAGGTCGTTGTTCAGCAACAATAATAATTCGTTCGTCACGTAAAACACGTATCGAAAAAATAACAATACGTGCTCGATAGACAACTTTCATCGGTTCAACAGCAAGAGCCGTTGCTATTAAATCATCACTATTATGCTTTCGACCAGCGATTTGCATGAGACCTTCTCGACTGCCTGTCACAAACAGTAGTCCACCCGGTCCAAGAAATCCTAACAAACCCGATCGAACGAATTCCTGTGTGCCAATTGGTCTTTCATCCGAACCCAACGGTATAACTTTGAAAGTATTTGTCGATAGACCCGGTAAACTCCAGTAATTATTCGGTGTTGCTTTCGATGAGATGACAACTTCACCGATTTCATCTGTCTGACAGAGCAATGGTGGCCCATCGATTTTCACAATGCCGATAATAGCACCTGGCAACACATGGCCAACATCTTGAATTGTCAATGATGTCAAACTATTATCTTGATCGACACGTACAACGCCGTAACTCAATGCATGCATCGAGAGAATACCTCGGCCAGATTGATGTACTGACGATGATGTATGATATTGTCGTCGAATTGAAAGTGTTAATGTTTCTGACGAATATGAACAAGGACAACAACAATCATTTCGCAAGCCACGTGATACAAACGTCGAAAGAAATGTATCGACAGCTGTTAATGACCACGGATTCGACCCATCGCTGATCAATAATAAACGTAATGAAGATAGATTTATTGTTGAAGACAGATTCGATGCTTCACGCATAGCTAATACAGCCCAATGCATATCACGTGACCGAACAATGGAGGTGGTTATATGATATTTTGTGATTGAGATTAACCAGGATGATGGCTGAGATTTTAATATTGATGTCGGAATAAAAACAACCTGCATGCCTGATAGAATATTCGCATGTATCGTATGCCAAAGACCGATTTGTCGTTTGAAATCCACGCAACATAAACAAATATCCGTTGACGAATATTTACATGCGTTGATCAACGTTTGTGTATGTACAAATAATTGTTCATAATTAACTGTCACACCGACAATACTTCCGTCTTTAACTGATGTATATTCGATGTAGGCTGGTGTTGTTTCGTAAGTTGAACGTGGTAGTTCATTGATAATCCAATCTTTCGGTGGTTTTGTCAAATGTTCGGTTATAAACCAGGTTAAATTTGGCCAACCTTTAAATGAAATGATTTCATTGAGATTTGTTGATGATGATGTACTCGAATTATGCAAAGGCATTTTCGGTAATTGTCGATAACATGAGTCCGATGTCAATGCAACTTTAATCGATAATTGACCGAGAAGAATTCCGATACGTTGAGAAAGCCAATCCTAAAAGCGAAATTCATTCTCAAGGTATTCTTGTTTATTTTTTTTCTCTTCATTACTCGTCGAGCTAATGGTACATCAATCGCTAATGGAACAATTCCGGCGAGTAAACATCCGTAAAAAGCGCAGATAAAATTAATTGGATCATTACTTGAGTAAACAAGTGCAACCTTAACGAGATTTTCCAAGTCAAAATTGAGCAAAAAATCGATTCGTTCTTACTCGATCGCCTGGCTTGAGAAGATTCTCTCGTGAATTACTTCCTGTACTTCCATGTGAATGGAGTTTATGTAGGAGATTGTAGGCGATTTTCTGCGAACGTGTTAATAATTTAACTGAAACAGAAGAAGAGAGACAAGTCGTGTTTTTTTGCTCTTTCACTACAATCATCCACTCAAACGAGACACTTACGAAATGTAAGTGTTTGGCCAGGTTTTGTTTGTTCATCGAGGATTGTCAGAGCATTAGCACGTGGCTGTTGAATAGCGTGTTGTTGTAAAGCAGACAGAAAACTTTTCGGCCATTGTGATGAAACGATGAGTTGTTCGCCACACGATGGAACCGAGATTCCGCCTTCGCATTTAGGCGATTGAGGATCGATTGGCGGAACTGAAAATGCAAAATTTCGTCAAGAAAATGGAATAAAAAAAACAGATGATCTTACTAGCTAATTCTTCTTCATTATCTTCGTAATATTCTTTGATCGGTTTTCGTTTTGGTCGCTGAAGAAAAACAACAAAAGATTGAATTGATCAAAAGAAAAATTACGACATACTTTTAATGTATTTACTAATG
>Ga0209922_101984_pt1 | contig 18659 bp, 13 predicted proteins | sample ThiBiot_500_biof_FD_183946 | JGI IMG/M metagenome (GOLD analysis project Ga0209922, IMG submission 183946) | Wastewater bioreactor microbial communities from Cape Town, South Africa - Thiocy_expt_500_biof (SPAdes) | ecosystem: Engineered > Bioreactor > Thiocyanate-remediating > Anaerobic-Aerobic ...
GGTTGGGCAGCAGCTTCACGCGGCCGCGCGCCTCGGGCACCTCCTCGGCCAGCAGTTTGGGCAGGCTGAGGCGCAGGGCCTCGCGCTCGTGCAGGCCCTTGGCCAGCACGATGAACTGCGACACGTTGCTCTGCGGGAACACCTGGTCCAGCGGCAGGTAGAAGCGCGGCGTGCCCGAGCCCACCCAGGCGGCCACGCTTTCCACGCCGTCCTGCTCCATCAGGCGCCGCTCCAGGCGCCTGGTGACGGCCTCGTTGGCGGCGAAGGCGGTGCCCTCGGGGAACCAGAGGTCCACCATGATCTCGGGCCGGCTCGAATCGGGGAAGAACTGCTGCTGCACGCGCCCCATGCCCGCGATGCCCAGCGCGAAGATGGCGACGGTGGCGCCTATGGTGATCCAGCGGTGCTGCACGCACCAGTTCACGGTGGCGCGGAAGCGGTTGTAGAAGGGCGTGTCGAACAGCTCGTGCGGCGGCGCGTCGGGGTCGTGGGGCTTGACCTTGAGCAGCAGCGTGCCCAGGTAGGGCACGAAGTAGACCGAGACGATCCACGACAGCACCAGCGCGATCACCGTCACGGCGAAGATGGCGAAGGTGTACTCGCCCGTGACCGACCTGGCGATGCCGATGGGCAGGAAGCCCGCCGCCGTGATCAGCGTGCCCGTCAGCATGGGCTTGGCCGTCACGTCGTAGGCGAAGGTGGCGGCGCGCACCTTGTCGTAGCCCTCCTCCATCTTGCGCACCATCATCTCCACGGCAATGATGGCGTCGTCCACCAGCAGCCCCAGGGCGATGATGAGCGAGCCCAGCGACACCTTGTGCAGCCCTATGCCCAGGTAGTGCATGGCCAGGAAGGTGACGGCCAGCACCAGCGGGATGGTGATGGCCACCACCAGGCCGGGCCGGTAGTCGATGTGCCAGCCAAAGCGCCCGCCCTTGTGCAGCCCCAGCGAGACGAAGCTCACGCCGAGCACGATGACCACGGCCTCGATGAGCACCTTGACGAACTCGTTCACCGAGCCGGCCACGGCCGCCGGCTGGTCCTGCACCTGGTGCAGCTGCACGCCCGCGGGCAGGCGCGCCTGAATGCCGGCCGCCGCCGCGCGCAGCGCCTTGCCCAGGGCGATGATGTCCCCGCCCTTGGCCATGGAGATGCCCAGGCCTATGGCCTCGCGGCCCTGGAAGCGCACCTTGACCGACGGCGGCTCCACGTAGCCGCGGCGCACCTCGGCGATGTCGGACAGCCGCAGCTGCGCCCCCGAGGCGCCGCGTATCGGCATGGCCCGCAGCTGCTCCACGCTGGTGAACTGCCCGCCCACGCGCACCTGCACCATGTCCTGCGGCGACTGGATCACGCCCGCGCTCTCCACCGCGTTCTGCGCGCCCAGCTGCTGCAGCACCGCGTTGAAGTCCAGCCCCAGCTGGGCCAGGCGCTTCTGCGAGACCTCGACCCAGACCTTCTCGTCCTGCACGCCGAACTGCTCGACCTTGGCCACGTCCTTCACGCGCAGCAGCTGCTGGCGCACCTCGTCGGCGAAGTCCTTGAGCTCGGCGTAGCTGAAGCCCTCGCCCTGCAGCGCATAGATCACGCCGAACACGTCGCCGAACTCGTCGTTGAAGAACGGGCCCTGGATGTTGCCCGGCAGCTGGTAGCGCATGTCGCCGATCTTCTTGCGCACCTGGTACCAGACGTTGGCCACCTCGGCGGGCCGCGACGAGTCCTTGATCTCGAAGATGATCTGCGACTCGCCCGGCTTGCTGTAGCTGCGGATCTTGTCGGCGTAGGGCACCTCCTGCAGCGTGCGTTCGAGCTTGTCGGTCACCTGCTCGGCCACCTGCTGCGCCGTGGCGCCGGGCCAGTAGGTGCGCACCACCATCGCGCGGAAGGTGAAGGGCGGGTCCTCGTCCTGCCCCAGCTGGAAGTACGCGGCCACGCCCAGCACCATCAGCACCACCATCAGGTAGCGCGTCAGGGCCGCGTGGTTCAGCGCCCACAGGGACAGGTTGAAGCCCTTGCGGGGTTCCATCTGCGACATGGCGCCCCCTCAGCGCACCGCGGCCGGTGCCGCAGACGCTCCCGAATTCATAGCTGCTGGCGCTTTCCCCTCGGGCGTTTGAGGCGATTTTGGCTTGTAGACCGTCACCTTCTGCCCCGGCGCCAGCGCATGCACGCCGGTGGCCACCACCTGCATGCCGGGCGCCAGGCCCGCGGCGACCACGGCCTCGTTGCCGTCGGCCGTGGCGATCTGCACCACCTGCGAGCGCACCGTGCCGCCGCCGCCCTCGCCGGGCTCGTACACCCAGACCGCGGTCTGCCCGCCCTCCTGGCGCAGGCTGCTCGTGGGCAGGCGCATGGCCTGCACGCCGGCGTGCGCGAAAGCCTGCGGCGCCACGTAGACGGTGGCGCCCAGCGGCGGCACGTCGCTGCCGTCCACCGCCACCTTGACGAGGAAGGTGCGCGTCACCGGGTCGGCGCTGGCCGCCACCTCGCGCACCTTGCCCGGCATCGGCGCGCCCGCCGACCAGGCGCGCACCTGCACGGCCTGCCCCACGCGCAGCTGGCCCACCTTGTCCTCGGGCACGTAGAACACCGCGTCGCGCGGGCCGTCGCGCGCGACGCGCACCACGGGCGTGCCGGCGGCCACCACCTGGCCGGGCTCGGCGTCTATGCCCGTCACCACGCCGTCCGCGTCGGCCAGCAGGCGCGTGTAGTCGGCCTGGTTGCCCTGGGACGCGAGCTGCGCGCGCGCCTGGTCCAGCGCCGCCTGGGCCGACTTGAGCTGCGCCTGGCGCCGGTCCAGCTCGGCGCCGCTGATGAAGTTCTGCGCCTTGAGCTGCGAGAAGCGCTCGAAGTCCGCCGCCGCCAGGTCACGCTGCGTGGCGGCGGCCGCCGCCTGGGCGCGCGCGGCCTGCGCGGCCAGCTCGTAGTCGCGCGCATCGAGCCGGGCCAGCAGTTGCCCGGCCTGCACGCGCTGGCCCAGCTCGGCCTGGCGCTGCACGATCTTGCCCGCCACGCGGAAGGACAGGCGCGACTCCACGCGCGCGCGCACCTCGCCCGCGTACTCCAGCTGCATCTGCAGGGGCGACGCGGCCACGGTCAGCAGCTTGACCGCCCGCACGGGCTCGGGCGCGGGCTGCTGGCGCGAACAGCCCGCCAGCAGCCCCAGGCTGACGCCGAGGGCCCACAACAGAATGCCCCCACGCTCCCCGCAACGCGTGGTTCGCTGCCCCCCAAGGGGGCCGCTTTTTGTCCTGGGGCGGCCCGGCGACAAAAAAAGCCCCGTCCGGGGCCGCACGAAGGCTGGAAGTAAAGGCATGGCAGGCAACGAGCCGTGACGGCTCAGTTAATGACCGATTGGTTAGTAATCTAGGTGAAACCCTTTTTCACTGTCAAGCGACAATCCCCGCGGTGAACGCCCGACCATCCCCGCAGCCCGCCGCCGCGCCCACCCGGGCAGCGCCGGTCACGCATTACGAGAACTTCCCCGTCGCCTCGCTGCTGTGCCCGCCGCGCCTGCGCCAGCCGATCGCCGCCATCTACGCCTTCGCGCGCACGGCCGACGACATCGCCGACGAGGGCGAGACTTGCCCCGGCGAGCGCCTGGCCGACCTGCGCGCCTACCGCGCCGAGCTGCACTCCATCGCCGCCGGCCACCTGCCCGGGCCGCGCTGGGCCTTTGTCTTCGGCCCGCTGCAGGCCACGCTGCACGGCCACCGGCTGCCCGTGGCGCTGCTCGACGACCTGCTCGACGCCTTCATGCAGGACGTGGCCATGACCCGGGACGACGCCACCCATGCCGACCGCGCCGCGCTGCTCGACTACTGCCGCCGCTCGGCCAACCCCGTGGGCCGGCTGCTGCTGCACCTGTATGGAGTGCACGGCGACGCGGCCCTGCGCGAGAGCGACGCCATCTGCAGCGCCCTGCAGCTCATCAACTTCTGGCAGGACCTGAGCGTGGACCTGCCGCGCGGCCGCCACTACCTGACGGACGCCGACTGCGCGGCCCACGGCGTGGAGCGCGCCGACCTCGCCGCGCTGCGGCGCACGCCCGCGAGCGACCGCCTCGTCCTCGACTGCGCCGCCTGGGCGCGGGGCCTCATGCTGCAGGGCGCGCCGCTGGTGCGCCGCCTGCCCGGCCGCGCGGGCTGGGAGCTGCGCCTGGTGGTGCAGGGCGGCCTGCGCATCCTCGACAAGGTGCAGGCCCTGGGCGGCGCCAGCCTGACCACCCGGCCCCGGCTGGGCGCGCCGGACTGGCTGCGCATGCTGGCGCGCGCCGTGCGCATGTAGGGTGGCGCTCCACCGTTGATAGCTGCCCGCGCTTGCTGCACGGGCGCTGGAGGCAGTTTTGGCCACAAACCACTGCGCCGCGGACGGCCACGCGCGCCGTGGGACAATCACGCCCCCATGAATCCCGACCAGTACGTGCAGCAAAAGGCGGCCGCCTCCGGCAGCAGCTTCTACTACGCCTTTCTGTTCCTGCCACGCCAGCGCCGCGCGGCCATCACGGCCTTCTACGCCTTCTGCCGCGAGGTGGACGACGTGGTGGACGACGTCTCCGACCCGAGCGTTGCCCAGGCCAAGCTCGCCTGGTGGCAGGGCGAGGTGGCGCAGGCCTTCGCCGGCCGGCCCAGCCACCCGGTGATGCAGGCGCTGATGCCGCACGTGCCCGCCTACGGCATAGAGCAGGGCCAGCTGCAGGCCGTGATCGAGGGCTGCCAGATGGACCTGGAGCAGACGCGCTACCTCGACTTCGCGGGCCTGGCGCGCTACTGCCACCTGGTGGCCGGCGTGGTGGGCGAGGTGGCGGCGCACATCTTCGGGCAGACCGACGAGCGCACCACCGCATACGCCCACAAGCTGGGGCTGGCGTTCCAGCTCACCAACATCATCCGCGACGTGGGCGAGGACGCCATGCGCGGGCGCATCTACCTGCCCATCGCCGAGCTGCAGCAGTTCGACGTCAAGGCACACGAGATCACCCGGCGCGAGTATTCGGACCGCTTCACCGCGCTCATGCGCTTCCAGGCCGAGCGCGCCCACCGGCTCTACGACGAGGCCCTGGCCCTGCTGCCCGACGCCGACCGCCGCGCGCAGAAGCCCGGCCTGATGATGGCGAGCATCTACCGCACGCTGCTCGCCGAGATCGAGGCCGACGGCTTCCAGGTGCTGCACCAGCGCACCAGCCTCACGCCGCTGCGCAAGTTCTGGCTGGCGTGGAAGGTGCAGGCGCTCGGGCGCATGTAGCGCGCGGGCGCCGCGGAAGAAGTTGACTCCGTCAGGCCGCCGCCAGCGCCTGCTGGCCGGCCGGCGCGCTGGCGGCGATGGCCACGGGCCGCGCGGCCCTCTGCTCCAGCCTGAACGTAGCCGCCAGGCTGGCGAGCTGGCGCGCCTGCTCCTGCAGCGCGCCGGAGGCGGCCGAGGTCTGCTCGACGAGCGCCGCATTCTGCTGCGTCACGCCATCGAGGTGCGCCACGGCATGGTTGATCTGGGACAGGCCCGCGGATTGCTCGCGGCTGGCGTGGGCGATCTCGTCCACGATGTCGGCCACGCGCTGGATGCCGGTCACGATTTCCTGCATGGTCGCGCCCGCCTGCGCCACCTGCCCGCTGCCGACATCGACCTTGGCGACCGAGTCGGTGATGAGCTGCTTGACCTCCCTGGCCGCCTCCGCGCTGCGCTGCGCGAGGCTGCGCACCTCGCCGGCCACCACGGCGAAGCCCCGGCCCTGCTCGCCCGCGCGCGCCGCCTCCACGGCCGCATTGAGCGCCAGGATGTTGGTCTGGAACGCGATGCCGTCGATCACGCCGATGATGTCCACGATCTTGCGCGAGGACATGTTGATGGCCTCCATGGTTTCCACCACCTGCGACACCACGGCGCCGCCGCGCTGCGCGACGCCGGTGGCCGACGCCGCGAGCTGGCTGGCCTGGGCCGCGCTGTCGGCGTTCTGCTGCACGGTGCCCGACAGCTGCTCGGTGGCCGACGCCGTCTCCTGCAGGGCGCTGGCCTGCTGCTCGGTGCGCGAGGACAGGTCCTGCGTGCCCACCGCCACCTGGGAAGACGCGCCGGCGATCATCTCCGCGCCATCGCTGACCTGGCCGATCATCCGGCCCAGGTTGCCGCGCATGGTTTCCATCTGGGCCAGCATGGCCCCGATCTCGTCCTTGCCCTGGTGCTCGACGCGGTGCGTGAGATCGCCGGCGGCGATGGCGGCAGCGGCGGCATTGGCGCCGTGAAATCCCCGGCTCAGGCGCGCCAGCAGCAGCAGGCCCAGCGCGGAGGCCGGCACCCCCAGCAGCAGGATGGCCAGCACGAAAACCACCAGCCCGATTTCGTAGCGCTGCTGCGCGGCCCGGTAGGCGCCATGGGCGCGCTCGACCTGATGGTCGCGGAAAGCCTGCAGCGCCTTGACCATCGCCTCGCCCTCCGCGCGGCCCGCGGCCAGAAAGGCGGCCATGCTCGCGGGACTGAAATCGCCCTTGCCGATGAGCTCCGCCGCCTGCCTCAGCCTTGCCGCCCACGCCGCCCTGGCGGCCTGCGCAGCTTCGAACAACGCGCGCTCCCTGGGCTCCATCGCGCCCCCCATGTCCTTTTGCAGGGCATCGACCTTGGCCATGTTGGCCGAGACGGCGTCCAGGTGGAACGTGACGGGATGGTCGTGAATGCTGGCCAGCTCGCTGCCCGGCGCATGCTGGAAGGCCAGCAGCACCTGCATGCGGCTTTGCACCGCCAGATCGGCCACCTGGTCGGCCAGCAATGCCCGGCGCATGGCTTCGTCATGCAGGGTCTTCAGGTTGTCGCGCGCCGACGACAGGCCCCACAGGCCCATCCCGATCACCGAGGCCCCCAGCAGCCAGAACATGCACAGCACGACCGTGAACCGCTGCGTGATCCGCAAGTTGTTCCACATAAAAACACCGATATCTTTTTGTTACGATTGTTTAATTGTATCCACATCAAAAACAGGGACATTGCCCGGCACCGGCAGTGCGCCCCAAGATCCCGCGCCGGTGCCATGCTGCACCACCTGCACTCTCCCTCATGCGCCTGCCATCACCTCCCGCATCCAGGACCGCCGCCGCAGGGCAGGCCATGAAGGTCGCCGTCATCGGCGCGGGCTGGGGCGGCATGGCCGCCGCCGTGCGCGCCGCGCAGGCCGGCCACGGCGTGACGGTGTTCGAGGCCAGCCGCACGCCGGGCGGGCGCGCGCGCGCCGTGGCGGCGACGCTGGCGGACGGCCGGCCCGTGGTGCTGGACAACGGCCAGCACATCCTCGTCGGCGCCTATGCCCAGTGCCTGGACCTGATGCGCACCGTGGGCGTGCGGCCCGAGGAGGCGCTGCTGCGCCTGCCGCTCGCGCTGGTCTTTCCCGACGGCACGGGCCTGCGCCTGCCGGATGCGCCGCCGCCCTGGGATGCGCTCATGGGCATCGCCCGCGCGCGCGGCTGGAGCGCCGGCGAACGGCTGGCGCTGCTCGCGCGCGCGGCGCGCTGGCGCCTGGCGGGCTTTCGCTGCGCGCCGGGCGCCAGCGTGGCCGATCTGTGTGCGGGCCTGCCCCCCCGGCTGCTGGACGGGTTCATCGAGCCGCTGTGCGTCTCCGCGCTGAACACGCCCACGCGCGAGGCCTGCGGCCAGACCTTCCTGCGCGTGCTGCACGACAGCCTGTTCAGCGGGCGCGGCGGCTCCCACCTGCTGCTGCCGCGCACCGACCTGGGCGCCCTGTTTCCCGAACCCGCGGCCCAGTGGCTGCGCGCACGCGGCCACGCCGTGCACCTGGGTCGGCGCGTGCAATCCCTGGCGCGGGACGGCGCCGGCTGGCGCGTGGACGGCGAGCCGTTCGACGCCGTGCTGCTCGCCGCCGGCAGCGCCGAGGCCGCGCGCCTGGTGGCCGGCGCCGCCACGCCCACTGCCGAACGCACCGGCCTGCAAACCTGGGCCGCCACGGCCCAGGCCTTGCGCTTCGGCGCCATTGCCACCGTGTATGCCGAGCAGCCGGGCGCGCACGGCGCGCTGCTGCCCCTGCCCATGCTGGCCCTGCGCCACCGGGGCGGGCGGCCCGCGCAGTTCGTGTTCGACCGTGCGCGGCTCGATGGAACGGCCGGCCTGCTGGCCTTCGTGGTCAGCGCCTTCGAGGGCGAGCGCGCCCGGCTGGAGCGCGAGGTGCTGGCCCAGGCCGCCGAGGACCTGCGCCTGCCCGGCCTGCGCGTGGTGCAAACTGTGGTGGAGAAGCGCGCCACCTTCGCCTGCACCCCCGCCCTCGCGCGCCCGCCGCGCGCCATCGCGCCGGGCCTGCAGGCCTGTGGCGACTACGTGGCCGGGCCCTACCCGGCCACGCTGGAGGGCGCCGTGCTGCATGGCATGGCGGCGGCGCAAGACGTGATCTGAGAACGTGTTTACGTGATCTGAAGAAAGGACAGGCATGCACGTGAGCTGGCAGCAGCTGCGCAGCGTGACGCTGGCGCAGGCCATCGAGCACGCGGACGGCGAGCGCACCCTGGTCAGCCAGACCGAGTGGGACGAGGCCACGCGCCAGGCCATGGAGGCCGCGCGCGGCCGCGGCGTGCAGCGCGTGGGCGTGGCCGACGTGGTGCTCGGCCGCGCCGCCGCGGTCGTCGCGCGCGCCGCGGGCCGCGACGCCACCGTGGCCGCGCTGCAGCAGCCCGGCGCATCCGCGCGCTGGCTGGCCCGCGGCCTGCCGCTGGCGGCGCTGCTGCTGGGGCTGGCGCTGGACCGCATCGCCAACGCGCACCGCGTGGACCTGCTCTCGCCCCCGCTGCTGGCCGTGCTGGGCTGGAACATCGCCATCTACGCCCTGCTGCTGTGGCGCGCATGGCGCAGGCCGGGCAAGGAGCGCGGCCTGCTCGCCCCCCTGCAGCACTGGGTGCTGCGGCGCCAGCTGCCCGGTGGGCGCGCCGCGCGCCGGGGCCTGGCGGCCCGCATCGCGGCCGACTTCTACGCGCGCTGGTCGGCCCTCACACTAGGGCGCTTCGCGCAGCAGGCCGCCTGCGTGCTGCACTGTGCGCCGCCGCCTGGGCCGCGGGCATCGCGCTGTCGCTGCTGCTGCGCGGGCTGGTGGTGAGCTACCGCTTCGGCTGGGAGAGCACCTTCCTGGACGCGGCCCAGGTGCATGCCATCGTCGGCCTGCTGTTCGCGCCGCTCACGCTGCTGTTCGGGCTGGCGCCGTTCTCGCTGGCCGACATCGCCGCCACGCAGAACTTCGCCGGCGAAGGCGCCGCCGGCAGCCGCTGGGTGTGGATGTACGTGGGGCTGCTGGCGCTCGTGGTCGTGCTGCCGCGCCTGCTGCTGGCCGCCTGGGCCGGCTGGCGCCAGGCGCGGCTGGCGCGGCAATGCACGCTCGACGTGCAGGGCAGCGGCTTCGACACCCTGCGCCAGGCCCTGCCGGGCGACCTGGCGCTGGGCCTGCTGTGCGCCGCGCCCGCGCAGGAGCAGGCACTGCGCACCCTGCTGGCCCTGCACGCCGACCATGGCGCCGTGGCCAGCGCACAGGGCGACAGGCTGCGCCTCGTCCAGCCCGCGGACGCGGCCGCCGCCACGCCCGTCGATGCCGTCGTCGCCTGGGGCGAGGGGCCGGCCCATCAGGCACCGCCCGCCTGGCGCCAGGCCCCCGTGCTGGCGCTGGGCAGCGCCGAATTCGGCCCCAGCTGGGTCCAGGACGGCGTGCTGTTCGAGCGCCTGGCCGCGCTGCTGCCCGCGCTGCGGCACGCGCTGGCGCGGCTGGGCCAGGCCTGGCAGGCGCGCAACGAAGCGCTGTTCACCGAATCGCTGCAGGCACTGGCCGGGCACCTGCATGCCTGCGCCGCCCTGGTGGGCGCCGGGCAGGGCGCTGCCCGCTACGCCACCCTGCTGCAAGAGCTGGACACCACGCTGAGCGACCTGCACGGCCACGGCGCGGCCGCCTTGCCCACGCCCATGCAGCTGCCGCCGCCCGCGTCGCCCGCGCCGCCACAGCAGACACGCACCGGCGACGGCACGGCCCTGGCCATGGGCACGTCCGCCGGCGCGGCCGCAGGGGCCGCGGCCGGCGCCAAGGTGGGCGCCCTGATCGACGTGGGCACGGGCGGCATGACGCTGGGCGTGGGCACCGCCCTGGGCGCGCTGCTGGGCGGCACCACGGCCTGGGCGCTGCGCACCCTGCAGAAAAAAGGGGAAAAGAAGGACGACACCGACGAACTGCTGCGCCACATGACCGAGGCCGCATGCACGCGCTACCTGGTGCTGTCCCACCTGGGGCGGGTGCCCGCGCAACAGGCCGGCGACCTGGGCGCGCGCTGGCACGCCGAGGTCACGGGCACCGTGGCCGCCCACTGGCCGCAGCTGACGGCCGCCCTGCAGGCCCCCGCCCCGTCCGCCGACCCGCTGCAGCCGCTGCAGCCGCTGCAGCCGCTGCTGCAGACCATGCTGCGGGGCATCCTGCAGCGCAGCGTGGCGCGTGCCGCGTGATGGCTTTTGGGGTCGGACTTGTCGGGGGTCACCGGTTTATTGGGGGTCAGATTCCAATTTCCCTCGGGAAATTGGAATCTGACCCCCAATAAACCAACCTAAGCCTCACCCTCGAAACCTAGCGCTGGCGCTCCAGCACGTCGGCCAGCTTGAGCACCTCCAGCCCCGTGTTGGCCCAGAAGCGCTCCAGCGGCCCGGTGCGCTCCAGCAGCAGGCGCTGCACCAGCGGCTCCATGGCGGTGGTGGCGGGGTCGGCCAGCAGCAGGTGGCGCGCGTCCGCCGAGCCCGGCGCGCCGGCGGCGGTCTCGTTGACCTGCACCACCCAGCCCATGCCCATGAGCACATCCAGCACGGGTTCGAGCTGCAGCACGTCCACGCGCAGCAGTTGCGCCAGCTGCGCCGCCGTGAGCCCGTGGGCCGGCTGGCCGCGCGCGCCGTGCAGTTGCTGCAGCACCTCCACGGCCAGCAGGAAGGTCCAGCCCTGCCCGCCCGCGGGCCGCGCCACGCCGGCCAGCAGGCTGGGCAGGTAGGCCGCGACCACGGCGCCCAGCAGCACGATGACCCAGGCCACGTAGATCCACAGCAGCAGGATGGGCAGCGTGGCGAAGGTGCCGTAGAGCACCGAATAGGTGGGCACCGAGGCCAGGTACAGCGCCAGCCCCTTCTTGGCCAGCTCCATGCCCACCGACACGAACAGGCCGCCCGCCCAGGCGTAGCGCCAGTGCACCTGGGTGTTGGGCACGTAGCGGTACATGGCCGCGACGCCCGCGGCCAGCACAAGGAACTCGATGGAGTCCAGCAGCAGGCGCGTGCCGCCGGGCAGCGTGGCGCCCAGGCCGCGCGAGGCGGCGCTGGCCATCGAGGTGGTGAGCGCCAGGCTGGCCGCCAGCACCAGGGGGCCGAGCGTGATGGCGGCCCAGTAGATCAGCACGCGCTGGCCCAGCGGGCGCAGGCGGCGCACGCGCCAGATGGTGTTGAGCGTGCGGTCTATGGTGAGGATCAGCGCCAGAGCCGTGAGCATGAGCACGGAAAAGCCCGCCATGCCCAGGCCGCTGGCCTTGGCCGAGAACTGCGTGAGGTAGCCCAGCACCGGGCGCGAGATGCTGTCGGGCACCAGGCTGTCCACCAGCCAGCGCTGCAGCACCTGCTGCATCTGGCCGAAGATGGGGAACGCCGAGAAGACGGCCAGCGCCACCGTGAAGAACGGCACCAGCGCCAGCAGCGTGGTGAACGTGAGGCTGCTGGCGGTGAGCCCCAGGCGGTCCTCGCGGAAACGCTCGCGCAGCATGTGCGCCGTGGTGCGCCAGGGGAAGTGCGACAGCTGCGCGATCCAGGCCTCGATACGCTGCGCAAGGGGTGGGGACAAGGGCATGGCCGATATGATGCCAGCCCCATGCATTCCGAAATCGCACCCCTGCCCCCCCCTGTGACCACCGACGTGGCTGCGACGCGCTGGCTGGCCGTGGGCAGCCTGCTGGGCCTGATCGTGCTCAGCCTGGCATGGGAGCTGTGGCTCGCCCCCCTGCGCCCCGGCGGCTCGTGGCTGGCGCTCAAGGCGCTGCCGCTGGCCGTGCCGCTGGCGGGCCTGCTCAAGCGGCGCATGTACACCTACCGCTGGGTCAGCCTGCTGGTGTGGCTGTACTTCACCGAGGGCGTGGTGCGCGCCTGGAGCGACCCGGCCCCCGGCAACTGGCTGGCCGGCGCCGAGATCGCGCTGTGCCTGCTGCTGTTCACCGCCTGCGCCCTGCACGTGCGCCTGCGCCAGCGCGCCGCCAGGGCGCGCCCCTCCACTCCATCCACCCCTGCTGCCGATCCGACATGACCACCGCCCTGCTCGATTCCCTGCGCCAGATCGTCGGCGCCGCCCATGTGCTCACCGATGGCGACCTCACGGCCTATGAACAGGACTGGCGCAAGCGCGTCCATGGCAAGGCCCTGGCCGTGGTGCGCCCCGCCTCCACCGCCGAGGTGGCGGCCGTGGTCAAGGCCTGCGCCGCCGCCGGCAGCCCGATGGTGCCGCAGGGCGGCAACACCGGCCTGTCGGTGGGCAGCACGCCCGACGGCAGCGGCACCCAGGTGGTGCTGAGCCTCACGCGCATGAACCAGGTGCGCGCCATCGACCGCGACAACCTGACCATGACCGTGGAGGCCGGCTGCATCCTGCAAAGCCTGCAGGAGACGGCCGACAAGGAAGGCCTGCTGTTCCCCCTGAGCCTGGCGGCCGAGGGCAGCTGCACCATAGGCGGCAACCTGGGCACCAACGCCGGCGGCACGCAGGTGGTGCGCTACGGCAACACGCGCGAGCTGTGCCTGGGCCTGGAGGTGGTCACGCCCCGGGGCGAGGTGTGGGACGGCCTGTCCGGCCTGCGCAAGGACAACACGGGCTACGACCTGCGCGACCTGTTCATCGGCAGCGAGGGCACGCTGGGCGTGATCACCGCGGCCACCATGAAGCTCTTCCCCCAGCCCGCCGCGCGGCTCACCGCCTGGGCCGCCGTGCCGTCCATGCAGGCCGCCGTGCGCCTGCTGGGCCTGGCGCACCAGCACCTGGGCGCGGGGCTCACGGGCTTCGAGGTCATGGGCCAGTTCGCGCTGTCGCTGGTCATCAAGCACATGCCCCAGCTGCGCGTGCCCTTCGCGGGGCTCGACGGTGCCCCGCCCTACTACGTGCTGCTGGAGAACAGCGACAGCGAGTCCGAGGAGCATGCGCGCGAGCGCTTCGAGGCGCTGCTGGAATTTGCCTTCGAGGACGGCTGCGTGCTCGACGCCGTGGTGGCCGAGAGCCTGTCGCAGGCGCACGAGCTGTGGCACATCCGCGAGAGCATCCCGCTGGCCCAGGCCGAGGAGGGCCTGAACATCAAGCACGACATCTCCATCGCCGCGTCGCGCATCCCGGCGTTCGTCGAGCACACCGATGCGCTGCTCGCGCGCGAGATCCCCGGCGTGCGCCTGGTCAACTTCGGCCACCTGGGCGACGGCAACCTGCACTACAACGTGCAGGCGCCCGAGGGCGGCGACGCGCGCGAGTTCCTGCGCACGCAGGAGGAGCGCGTGAACCAGCTGGTCTACGACGCCGTGGCGCTGTTCAAGGGCTCGTTCTCCGCCGAGCACGGCGTGGGCGTGCTCAAGGCCGACAAGCTCGCGCACTACAAGTCGCCCGTGGCCCTGTCCATGATGCGCGCCATCAAGCAGGCGCTGGACCCGCAGGGCCTCATGAACCCGGGTTGCATTCTTCAAAAATAGGAGCTACCCGCGCTTACCAGTAAAGCGCTGGAGCCATTTTTCATGCAAAACATGACCCCCCGCCCCATCCGCTCCCAGTACGAAGACTTCATGCGCCACGTGTTCGAACACGGCGTCGCCAAGGGCGACCGCACGGGCACGGGCACGAGGAGCGTGTTCGGCCACCAGATGCGCTTCGACCTGCGCGAGGGCTTCCCGCTCGTCACGACCAAGAAGGTGCACCTCAAGTCCATCGTCCTGGAGCTGCTGTGGTTCCTGCAGGGCAGCGGCAACGCGCGCTGGCTGCAGGAGCGCGGCGTGACCATCTGGGACGAATGGGCCGACCCTGCGAGCGGCGACCTGGGCCCCGTGTACGGCGTGCAGTGGCGCAGCTGGCCTACGCCCGGCGGCGGCCACATCGACCAGATCAGCCAGGTGGTGGAGCAGCTCAAGGCCAACCCCGACAGCCGCCGCATCATCGTGAGCGCCTGGAACGTGGCCGAGCTCGACAAGATGGCCCTGATGCCCTGCCACGCCTTCTTCCAGTTCTACGTGGCCGAGGGCAGGCTCAGCTGCCAGCTCTACCAGCGCAGCGCCGACATCTTCCTCGGCGTGCCCTTCAACATCGCCAGCTACGCGCTGCTCACCCACATGCTGGCGCAGCAGTGCGACCTGGAGGTGGGCGACTTCATCTGGACCGGCGGCGACTGCCACATCTACAGCAACCACTTCGAGCAGGTGCGCACGCAGCTCGCGCGCGAGCCCTTCCCCTACCCGCAGCTGCACATTAGGCGCCGGCCGGCGTCGATCTTCGGGTACGAGTACGAGGACTTCGAGGTGACGGGCTACGCGCACCATCCGGCGATCAAGGCGCCCGTGGCGGTGTAAGAGCGTGTTCAAGGTCTTTTCATGGTGCCCGTTGCCCCGCAAAGGCAGTGGATGCAAGGCGCCCACCGCAAGCCGCACTGGTGTGCGGCGAGGATGGGCAACGCCGCAGACGCTGCCTTTGCGGGGCAACCCTTCGGGCAAGGCAGCAAAAAGCCGCACTCGTCGTTGCCCGCCTTGTCCAGGCCACCAGCATGGCCTGCGGCGCGCGCCTAGATTGCGGCTTTTTGCTGCCTTGAGGGCACCATGAAAAGACCTTGAACACGCTCTAAGTGCCATGAAGCTGAACCTCATCTACGCGCGCGCCGCCAACGGCGTCATCGGCAAGGACGGCGCCATGCCCTGGCACCTGCCGGAAGACCTTGCGCACTTCAAGCGGCTGACCCAGGGCCACCCGGTCATCATGGGCCGCAAGACCTGGGACTCGCTGCCCGTGCGCTTCCGCCCATTGCCGGGGCGCGCGAACATCGTCGTCACGCGCCAGGCGGATTGGAACGAAATCGGCGCCCAGCGCGCATCCAGCCTGCGCGAGGCGCTATCGATGGCAGAGCAGACGGATTCCGAGGCATGGATCATCGGCGGCGCGCAGATCTACGCCCAGGCCCTGCCCCTGGCCAGCCGCATCGAGGTGACCGAGATCGGGCGCGACTTCGACGGCGACGCCCATGCCCCCCAGCTCGGCCCCGAGTGGCAGGAAGTGGCGCGCAGCCGCCACGTGGGCAGCGGCGGCCTGCCGTTCAGCTTCGTGACCTACGAACGGCGGCCCGGCTAGCCGCCGCACGGCGGCTGCGCACCGGCGCTGGCGCAGGCGGCGGCGGGGCCTGCATCTGGTCGAGCGCGAGCAGCGCGTCCACGTAGGGCACGAAGCGCTGCAGGTATTCGGGCGAGGTCTCGCGCATCAACACCAGCGCGCGGTGCACGAGGTGGTGCGAGTTGAGCGGCCCGGCCTGCGGCGGCACCTGCGCCAGCGCCTGGCGCAGCCGCTCCTCGGCGGACAGTCGCGTCCAGGTGGCGCGGAAACGCCGCAGCGTGTGCAGTTCGCGCTGCTCGATGGCCGCGCCTTCGGGCGGTGCAGCGTCTCCATGGCCGCGCGCCAGCTCCCGGGCCAGGGCGCCCAGCGCGCCCTGCGGGCGGGCGGCAGGCGCTGCGGCCACAGGCGGTTCGCCGACGCCGCTGGACTGCCCACATGCGGCCATCAAGGCGGCCAGCCGCGCATCGAGCAGGCGGCGCGCCTGCCCGGTCTGCGCAGCGGCCCGGCGCGCCAGCGCCTCCATGAAGATCGACCGCACCGGGTTCACACCTGCACCTTACGGTTGCGCGCGGCGCGCGGGGCGCGGCATGGGGGCCATCTCCACGCGGCGGTTGCGCGCACGGCCCTCGGCGTCGGCATTCGATGCCACGGCCTGCTCGGCGCCGAAGGCGGCGGCGAACACCTGGGCCGAGGGGATGCCCTCGTCGATGAGCGCGCGCGTGACGGTCAGGGCGCGCTGGGCCGACAGCTCCCAGTTGTCGGCGAAGCGCGCATTGCCGCCGCCGCCGCGCATGGGACGGTCGTCGGTGAAGCCGCTCACCATGAGGATCTCGCCGCGCTCGCGCAGGTAGGCGGCCAGCGGCGCGGACAGGCTGCGCAGCAGCTGCCGCCCCTCGGGCTGGAGCTCGTCGGAGTTGAAGGCGAACAGCACGCTGCCGCTGATGCCGATGCGCCCGTCCTGCAGCGTCACGCGGCCCGCCGCGAGCGGCCCGGCCAGGGCCTGCTCCAGCGTCGTGAGGCGGCGCGCCTGCTCGGCGCGCTGGCGCTGCTCGGTCTTGAGGCGTTCGGCCAGCTCCATCTGCATGCCCAACGCGCACACGAGGATGAGCGCGAACGCGCCCAGCGCGCCGCCCATCAGGTCGCCGAACACGGCCCACACGGGCGCGGCGGGCTCCAGGCCGTCGTCGAGTTCGCTGCCGGCGTGCACCGTCATGCCGCGCTCTCCTCGGCACGCTGCGCGGCCACCTGCTGCAGGCCGTCGATGATCTGCTTTTGCGCGCCCACGCTCAGCTCGATCACCTCGCGCGCCTGGGCCACGTAGTAGTCGAGCTGCTCGTCGCTGCGCGCGAGGGACTTGTCCATGGCGGCCTCGATGCGCTGCAGCTGCGCGAGCATCTGCTCGCTGGCCTGGCCGAAGAGCTGCACCGCGCCGCCGAAGGCCTCGCCCAGGCTCGCGACCTCGATGGCGCCGGCGGCGACCTGCGCGGCCGCGCCTTCCAGGCGGCCTGCCTGCGCGTCCAGCGTCTCGGCGAAGCGGCCGCCCGCGCGCTCCATGGCGCCGGCGGCCTGGGCCACGAGTGCGTCGATGGCGCTGCGCTGCTCGTCGGCGGCGCGGCCGGCGGCACCGAGCAGGGTGGACAGGGTTTCGAGCAGGCGCGCGCGCTCGTCCAGCATGGCGTTGTCGCGCGCGATGCTGTCGGTGATCTGCTGGCGCAGCTCGCCCATGGCCTGGGCGGCGGCGCGGGGCGCCTCGGCCGCGGCGTGCACCAGCCGCTGCACCTCGTCCAGCGTGCCCTGCGCCTGGGCCTGCATGTGGCGCGCGATGCCGTCCGCAGCCCGGGCCAGCGCGTCGCCGGTCTGCTGCTGCTGCGCGGCGGCCTGGGCACCTGCCTGGCGCCATTCGTCGGCCAGCGTGGCGGCCACGGACTGCAGCGCCTGCGTCCACCGGGCCAGGCGCTGCTCCTCCTGCGCGGCCAGGCGGGTTTGCAGGCCCTCGTGGGCCTGGTCCACCGAGACCTGCAGCGCGGCGGCATGGCGGGCCAGGCCGTCCGTGGCGGCCTGCAGGGCCTGCTGCTGCCGCTCGGCCAGTTGCGCGCCCTCGCTGGCCTGGCGGGCCAGCGCCTCGCCCGTCTGCTGGTGCTGCGCGGCGGCCTGGGCTCCCGCCCGGCGCCAATCGTCGGCCAGTGTGGCGGCCACGGACTGCAGCGCCTGCGTCCATTGGGCCAGGCGCTGCTCTTCCTGCGCGGCCAGGCGGGTTTGCAGGCCCTCATGGGCCTGGTCCACCGATGCCTGCAGCACGGCGGCATGGCGGGCCAGGCCGTCCGTGGCGGCCTGCAGGGCCTGCTGCTGGCGCTCGGCCAGTTGCACGCCCTCGCTGGCCTGGCGGGCCAGCGCGTCGTCCCAGCGCGCGGCCTGGGCTTCGGATTGGTGCGAGAGCCGCTGCGCCAGGTCGGCAGCCAGTTCGGCCGTGCGCTGCTCGAAGCCCTGCGTGAAACGCGCCAGCGCATCGCCCAGGGCCTGCGCGGTGGCCTCGCCCGTGCTACGGTGCTCGGCCAGCGCGCTCGTCCATTGCGTGCTGACGGCGGTGGTGGCCTCGCCGAAGCGCTCGGCCATGGCGTCGAGCTGGCGGCCCACCTGCTGCGCCATCGATTCCTGCAGGCGGGTGCTCTCGCGCGCCAGGGCGGCCAGCGTGGCCTCGGTCGCGGGCTGGATGGCCGCGCCGGCCTGGGCCGCACTCTGCGCCGCGGTGTCCGCCAGCGTGCGCTGCACCGTGGCGGCCAGGGCGGTGTAGGCGGCCTCGGTCTCGCTGTAGAAGCGCTGCTGCTCGGCGGCCAGGCGCTCGCCCAGCGCTTGCTGCTGGCGTTCCAGCGCGGCCATGCAGTCCTGCAGGCGGTCCACCACCTGGGGCATGACGCCCGCCTGCTGCTCCAGCAGGCGCAGCGATGCCTCGCGCTGGTGCTGGCTGGAGAAGGGCCGCAGCGGGCCGGCCGCGGCGGCGTCGAGCCGGCGCGCGGCGCGGATGCGCTCGCGCCGGCACAGCGCCGTCATCAGCCCCAGCATGGCCGAGGCCGCCACGCCCGCCACCGAGGTGCCGAACGCCAGCCCCAGGCCGCGCACGGGCGCCGACAGCGCGTCGCGCATGGCATCGAGCCCGTCGGCGCCCGCCAGCGCGGCGCCCGTGCCGTTCAGGGCGACCACCATGCCCCCGAAAGTGCCCAGCATGCCCAGCAGCACGAGCAGGCCGCTCAGGTACGAGGCGAGCACCGGCCCCGGCAGGCCGGCGCGCGCGCCTTCGACGCGCTGGCGCACGGCGTCGCGCAACGCGGCGGGCAGCGTGGCC
>Ga0209922_101994_pt1 | contig 18612 bp, 23 predicted proteins | sample ThiBiot_500_biof_FD_183946 | JGI IMG/M metagenome (GOLD analysis project Ga0209922, IMG submission 183946) | Wastewater bioreactor microbial communities from Cape Town, South Africa - Thiocy_expt_500_biof (SPAdes) | ecosystem: Engineered > Bioreactor > Thiocyanate-remediating > Anaerobic-Aerobic ...
TGATTTCATCCAAAGGTTCAGTTCAGTGAGATTATTTCTGTAAATGAATCCAAAGCTCGTGGCACCTTGCTCACTCTTCAAAGTGTAGTAACCAGATTCTGTTACATTAATTTCGACAGCATCACAATAAAGGTCTGCTAATTTACAGCCAAAGTATTCACATGTATGAGTATTTGTATTCGAATCTGATGTATAATCTGTTTGAGTAAAGTTCGAATTGACTAGAAAATTCAAGAAAAAAATACAAGTAAGCTATACTAATATTGATATACTATTACCGATATGAGTGAAATTAATGTTAGATGGTCCGATAAAGGTTACTGAATATGGATGATCGATGCCATTTGGAGACTCTGGTGCTACTATGAGAAAATATCTTTCATCAATTCGAAGACTTGTAGTATATTTAAATTGATTCATATAACAAGTTCCCATATGACGTAAAAGTGGATTTGTCTCCCAATGGACCACATCAAAATAGTTTCTATGCAATCGAGCGTGCACGTCGATGGTACTGTTAATAAAAAGATCGTAATCTCCTTCGGTGTGCACATGTAATTGAACTACATCATAATAATAATAATATTCAATCTCATTGATAGTTTTTATATACCAGAATGAACTGTTTGTTGCCCATTTTGAATTATATATCGATTGAATTCGTGATGTTGATGTAGAATTCAAAGATGTGTTTCGCACCGATCTATTTACTATTTTGTCATCTGTAGAATCTAGAAGATTAAAAGTATTGGTATTAATATTTTGAAAGCACACTACTTATTTACCACATGTATTCTTTATTAATAAATGTTTTATAATAGAAGTTCTCGGATCATTACCAGCCGTATAGATATTGCCATCAATGTCAAAAGCCATTGCGTAATCAGTTGAGTAAGAAGATTTCTGACACATTACTAACGGTTCATAACCTTTAGGTCCTGATCTGACTATACAAGGATCTATTGAATGAAGAATATAAATGATACCGTCTTCATCTAATAAAAGATGCGTGGGTTCATGCAGAATGATTGAATCAGATGTTCCAGCAATAGTTTTTCCATTGAGATCACCTGGATGAAAAAGTTGAATTCGATTATTCCCACTGTCCGCTACGTATAAGTCAAAGTTGATATCAACGAAAATTCCTCCAGGCATGTGAAGCATATTAGATTCAGATCCGATAAAACCTGTACCAGCAACTACTGTTAAAATCGTTGAATTATTATTTATTGATGTAGTAACAATCTGATGATTCATTGGTATTGAGCAATAAAATACATCATTGGCATCAATAAATATACTAGAACATCCTCCGCATATATGCATGCTGATGTTGATCGTATTTGTTTTTGCTGTCCATTTTTGCACGTGTTCACGCAACAGACCAGTGGTCACATATATATCACCTGTGGTAGAAACGAACAGAGTATCTACTGAATCGTCATCGTCGAATTGATGAAAAATAACATTAGTTGAATTAAAATTAAAATCAAACCATTTATAAACGCCCCTGTGTTTTAAATCAGCTACATATACTGTATTATTTCTGTCAATAAACATATCATTTATATGGATATTTTTAGGTAATATCTTATCAAATATAATCGGCTCTGAACTCCATTGTGCACACGGAGATAATTTTGGTCGATTGTATGACGTATCTATTGAAAAACAAGTATAACATCAATATTCATTAAGAAATTTTTTAACAAACCAATAAAATTTGCTAATTGTGTTAGAAGTAGCAAAGTAGAAAACAACATCATGATTTGATATTATGACAATAAATTAGAATATAAAAATGAATTTAATCTGTGTAAATGTTTACCGTACACTATTTGAGTAGAAAGAAAAACTCTTACGTTCGTGCTCTGGCATTTTTTAAATGCAAACACCAATAAAACTCAGTATACAATTAGTTAGTGAATCATTTATTAGTTTTCAAACAACCATTCGAACAAGCACATTTATGTGTCAATTGAAATCGATAGGTATCCACTGGATCATCACCAAATGCTTGAAATTCATTATTGCCTTCGAGTGAACCATCATACGAATCATTAATTGAAAAAACACTATTCTCATCAGATCCAACATTCCATGTAACAGTTTCTTGTGTACCAAGAGCATACATCTCTGCGTATATTCAATGAAGCTAATAATAACAGGTATACCAACACAACGAGAACCTTCAGAAAATGGTCAACATGAATTATAACTTTATGCTATAGGAAGAGGAGAAACTGAAATATTGGTGATTTTAACGATGATGATCATATGAACATTGTTATGCTGACAATTTAAATGTTTTCTCAGAAACTTGTTAAAGCATGTTCTAATATTGATTTAATAATAGATGCTAAAATATTTGTTGAAAATTTATTTATTCCAATATAAAATCATGGATATAAATAAAATAAACAAAACAACCCAACATGCAATTGAATTTGTTTTTTGTCGGCAATCTCTCACATGTTTGTCGAGTTGTATTCTTTCACCTTGCCAACTACATCCATCCGGACAAGAAACGATCTTCTTTGGACAATGATAATTTAAATGATCGGAAAAATTACTTCTTTGAAGATTTTTTTGTTCACATAATTCACATTGAACTAATAAACGATTTAATTGATTGATAACAACACGAGTAATAACTGGAGCAAATGTACTTCCTAATCGTCGACATGATGGACAAGATGATTGTTGTTTAAGCCAGTTATTAATGCATTGCTGACAATATGTATTACCACATGATTTACAATTTAATGGTGATTGAAATGGTTCGCTACAAATCGAACATTTTAATTCACTGTCAATTTCATCTTCGTTAAGATATGCAAACGACATCTCTGAATAAAAAGAAAAAGAAAAGAAAAAAAGATGGTAACCATGTGATAGTAACGACTCAAGTTAAATATTCTCTCTCCGATAAGAAAGAAAAAAGAAAGAAATATGTACACGCACATATACACACACGTGGTGAATTTATTTATCAAAAATGGGTACTGGTCTATCGACAAATATCGATACAAATGAAAATCTTCTTTCAACAAATTTAATATCTTCTCAATTACTTCATCGTCAAACATTATCAACGTGTTACGATGCTGTTTTTGATTTATCACTTGGCGAACGAACAAGTCTACTTTTGATTAGTGACGATAGTCGACTTCGTTTATTCGAAATCGATGAAACAAATCAATATCAATTAACAGAAAAAACATCATCGCTAACAAAACGTCTCGGACATGAACAAATACATGATATTCTTTGGAGTCATATTTTCGAACAGTTTCTTGTTCTTACGTCGAAACGAATGATTTTGTATGATAAAAATATGAATATTGTCGATTTAGATCTTCATTTAGATGAAAGTAAAGCAAGAATATTTCGTAGAATATAATATGATCTTACTTTTTTTGCTTAGCTACTCCACCTCTTTGGCGAATGGCATGTTGTTCGATTCATTTAGTTGTTAATTTTGGTTTGGGCAGTTGTTTTCGTTATTATCAACTTCAAACATCACAATCAGTTGAATTGATTAAATCCTATTCTCGAACTGATCTTGGTTATTCAAATTCTGATCTATTAGCAACTATTATTCTTAGTCCTCAATTAATTCTCGGTGTTAATGTTGAATTAGCTAATAATCGTCATATAATCGATCTTTTTTCTCTCACGAACAATTTCAGTCATTTGAAACGTATCGATTTCAATAATCCATGTCCATTAGATTTAGTAACATCGTTACGTGATTATACATGGTTATGTAAATCACATTGGCCATCAGATGATTGTCTTTGTTTAATCGAATCCGATGGTCAAGTCAATAAATGTTCACCGGTTCAACTCGATGGTTATATATTAACTTTGAAATTATCAAAACATCGTTCGTTTATTGTTCTTATTCGAACAGTAAATAAACTACCGAAAGAAATCGATGCCAATGAACTCAATCGAATCGATCAACAAGAAGAAGAAGAACCGGTTATTCGCGGAAGAAAACGTGAAGTTATTGGCAAATTACCGGGCAATCTTTTGTTAGAGATTTATAAAGTCAACTAGTCAAACCTTTTTTTTCTAATTGTATTCAATAAAGATTATCTAGGAAAATAAACGATTAGAAGATGTTCGACACACATTCTTTCACTTAATATTAAATTCGATATTGAAAAAAAAAACATTTCCATCAACAGTATCATTTCAATAGTACCAATATAAAAGTATAGAGAGAAACAACCAAAAACAACACCATCGAATTGAAAACATGTTCTTCCAACAAAAATACTTATGGTCTTCTAGGTTCTGTCTTCTGTTTCGCCAATTGCATCCATTCGGACAGTAAATAGTCCTTCTTCGACGAGAATACAAGTGTATACTGAGCTCTTCTCTTTTGTCTTGGCAACCACATTGATTCTTATAAGAAATAATCTTCTTTGGACAAGAATACGAGTGTTCGTCAAGTTGATGTCGTTTGCCTTGCCAACTACATCCATCTGGACAATGAATAATATAGTTTGGGCAGTCACAATTTAAATGATTTTGAAAGCTATCTTGTTGAAGATTTTCTTGTTTACATAATTCACATTGAACTAATAAACGTTTTAATTGATTAATAACGACTAGACAAATAACTGGAGAAAACTGATTTCCTGATTGTTGACATAATGGACATGCTAATCGTTCTTTTAGCCAATGACTAATACATTTTTTACAGTAAGTACTTCCACATAAATCACAATTCATTGGTGATTGAAGTGGATCATAACAGATCGGACATTTCAATTCAATATCAATGCCATCTTCATTTACATATTTAAACGACATCGTTGAATAAGAAAATGGATATAATAATTTTACTGTTATTTCAGAAAGATAACGTAAGTCTTATGTAACATCCACCTACACATACGCACATTTATATGAAGTATCTCGGAAAAAATAACTTCTTTGTGATAAAAGTAAAACGAAAAAAGACACTCTATGAATCATTGTGAAAACTACTCGATGAAAAGTGTTTATTAACTGTTCAATGTTTGTGTTGGTTTTTCGAAATCTAATCGTACTAGAATTTGTCTATAGGTAAATTTCCAAATTGAATCAGTTTGATATGTTTATGCTCTTTACTTTTTATTTATCTTCCAAAAGCGAATAACAATCATATGATCTTGAAATAGAAGTAGAAACAAAAAAGTTCTCGTTCATGATGCCGGACGTGATGAAATCAATTGCACACGATCTTCACAATCAAATAATTCAAATTGTAATTGCCAAGGAAATGGCATGATTTTAATATTAACATTGATTTCATGTTTTTTCTTTGTTCGTTCATTGAAATAACTGATCTTCTGTTGATCACAATCAATAGTTAATTCTAAGTCAAAACTAGTTTCACCTTTGAAATCATCAAAATCTTTACTAATCATACAGCTATGATCCGGATTACTTATATCATCATCTGTATACCAACCGTATGGATCACAACTTGTCGATTTCGAAATAATATTAAATGACAGATTAAAAATTGCATTTCGTTTGTTTATTGAAAATCGTACGAGATGTTTTCCTGTTGTATATTCTTTTGTTCCGCGAACATGTGCATTCGATTGTCTTGGCCCTGTATGTACAGCAACTCGACCATTATTTTCAATACGAATACTACCATAGAATTCTCCGAATGTTTCATCTTCGACTGTTTTTGCTTTTAAAATAGAAACATGTAATTTTCCGATCAATGTTATCGTTGAATCCTCATAAATATTAGCTTCAGGTGCAACAGAATTCATATTACATTTCAGTTCTTCAATCGTATTCATCCATGATTTAAGATCTGTCTCAACATAATCATCATCTTCACGTGCTCTTCGTAATTGTTCAGCAAGTACACGTAAATTCTTCGATAGTGTTCCTTAAATAAATATCAGTTATCACACAAAAATATACATACATATACATCTTACGGTCTGGTGAAGTATTCAATTCTTCGACTTGTTGTCGAGCTTCTTGTGCTGCTTTCTTGATTTTTTCAATAGCATCATTTTCCCATCTATCAATTTGTTGAACCAGTGGATTCGAACGAACGTTACCTTGTTGATTTTTATTTTCGGCAATGGTTTGCTGTAGATTATCGTATTCGAATACAATCTCATCCAATTGTTGACTTAAAGTATCTCTATGTTCGTTGACATGTTTGCGACAGAAAATCTGTGTACAACCTTCACATTTAAATATACCTGCCGCTTTATGACCACATGTAGCACATGGTTGTTTTGATGATGCCATGAAATTCTAGTATTTTTGTCTGAAAAAAAGACATTAAAACTTCTAATGTCGTTGAATTTATATAGTAAAGATATGCGTATTTCATATTACCATTGCGTGAATGAGCTAGACTTTTCGTCACATGGAGATCGCATTGTTGTTATTATCAACGGAGAAAGAGAAACTTTATATGTTACACGTTGTTTTTATCAAACAGAGCAAAAACAAATATTCGAAAATGCGACGACTACGTGTTCTGTTGCTTTGAGTGATAAAAGTAAATATAGACAAGCTAATTATTGGATTCGTTTTTGAACATCAGATAGAAACGAAAGAATTATATGGAATATAATTATATGAAATATCAAATAAATCATTTTCGATCGCATTCGAGATTCAACCTGTCACTTTATCTAGTGTTTTTATCCATATTTCGAGTAATTCAGGAGGGTTTTTCCAGAAATGAATCTTGCTCAAAGGTATTCTGTTATATTAGGAAACAGTCGAAATGGTACTGGCATGTCGATTATTTATCAATTAATTAGTCCTTTTAACAAGAAATACATTTTTATTGATGTTACATTAAAAAAAAATTTTAGGATACAAACTGTATACGATCATCAACATCGAACAGATAGAATTCCAACCGCCATGGTAACGGACATTTTCTAATATCGATATTCATTTCACGTGAATTTTTTGTACGTTCATTAAAATAACTGATCTTTTGTTGATCGCAATCGATTGTTAATTCTAATTGCATTGTCGTTTCACCTCTCAAATCACGAAACGTTGATTTATTCTTTCTCCAATCATCAGAATTATCTTCACTGTCATCAGTTTGCCAACCATATTTAAAATAATTTCGCTTTGATGATATCGCTAACTTAGGAACAGTTGCAGATATTACATTGAAACACATAACAAAATCCGCCGTTTTTTTACGCATTATAAAACGTATTTTGTGTGCACCTTTTGAGTACTCAGTTTTTCCACGTACATAAGCACCACTTGTATCATCACCACAATGATAAGCCACGCGATTTTTGTCCTTAAAAGCCACACTACCAATAAAATCATCAAAACATTCATTGTTTGCAGGACTCGTCGGTAAACTGTTGACACAAATCTGTCCAATCAGCAGTTTAGTTGGATCTTCATAAATGTTGATTGAAGACGTTTTGACTGTGTTGATATCCGATCTTAATCTTTCTAATTTAGTTGTCCACGTTTGCAAATCCTTTTCAAGATAATCACCATCTGCTCGAGCTTTTTGTAATTCTTCGGTCAGATCACGAAAAGTTCTCGATACAGTATCTTCAATCTTACCATTCGATTTCACTTGTTGTCGAGCATCATTTGCTGCTTTTCGAATTTTTTCGATCGATTGTCTTTCCCACTGATCAATTCGTTGCAAAAAAGGTAAAGATTGAATTTGATTGGCTTTTCTCTCGTTAATGGCGTCTTGTATACGATCGTATTGAACAGCGATTTCTTCGAATTGTTGATTGAGAAGTTCTCGATGTTCGATGACATGTCTTGGACAGAAAACTTGCAAACATCCTTCACATTTGAAAATACCTGCAGCTTTATCGCCACAAATTTCGCATGGTGCTCGTCTTGTACACGTTGCCATAAAAAAATTGAATCTTATAGTTTTCAAATAAAAAGTTACACGTTTTTGTGTTCTGCGTTCTTCCTGACGCAACTAAGTAAATAGAAAAAGTAACATACGAAAAAAAAAGCAACGGTATATTTGATGACTAATAGACTATCAACAAGGAAAAGAAGGAAGTTATTCATCATTTTTACTCGTTATACATCATAGCTGGGCAGCTCAGCTAAAAAATGAATTAACTCAATTTAATTAGAATAATGAATTGAGTTGCCCAGGTCTGCATAATATGTATAAAAGAACATTCTTGAATCGCATAATGAAGGAGAAAAACTTCCTTTTGAAATTAATAAAACAAAACAGTATTGTTTAAATGGCAGCAAAACGTTTATGGGAAAATTTTCTTCAACTAAATATCTATAGAAAACCTTTCGATGATCAACCATCGACTTTGAAAGATCTTGTTGCTACGCGAATCTACGTATTCGTACTGATTTCATTTATTATGATTATTGTTCTGGCTACTGCATTCTATCCTCGAACAGTTACGTCGATTGAATATTCACCATCATCAACAAGATTCGCAAAATTAATAGAAGATCATCCAAGTACACTCCATTGTCCTTGTTCTAAATTCAGTATAAGCTATGGAACATTTGTACAAATACAAATTAATTTTCATCAAGTATGTTCAAGTCATTTTATTGAACAAACATGGATCGATCAAGTTTTTGCTCTGCATAATCAATTATCATCATCGCATAACACTCAGTATGTTTTGACAAATAATTTCCAGTTTTTGTACGATAAGTAATAATACATGGTCGAATATTATTCAAACTTTTCAAGCATCCTATATCATCAGTCCGACACCTCTGACTGAACAATCTGTACGCAATCAAGTTCGAGAAGTACTCAGCTATGAAAAATCTCTCTCGCAAACTACACTGACACGAAACTTATGTTTACTACAACGATTAGTAAGTGGTAATCGATTGGTTTCAGGTGTGCCAACTAATTTCGAACTGCGCTATCCAAATGATACAAATCCACCGGAAATGTTTACAAAAAAATATGGAAATTGTTCTTGTGTGACGATCGACGGTTGTCCACATATTGCAACTTTCAATAACACTACAAATGGTCAATTAATAACTATACCCGGTATGATAGCTGATTGCTTGATTGTCGATAGTGTACTTGCTTCAACATTGGAATGTTATTATGATCGAGAATGTATTTTTCTTCTGCATCAATCTTTAGACAATGAAACACAACCATTGTCCAATCATAGAAACAAATATTTTACCGTGAATTCAACTATAAGAATGCTTTTTGATGAAATAATGACGGATGAATTTATTCCGGATATTCATTTGGAACTCTATTATTCCGAATGCAATCCAACTTATTGTGTTTATTCATATGTTCGTCGATTTGATTTTCTTTTTGTTTTTACTACAATTATCGGTTTAGTTGGTACGCTTTCGATAGTCATACGTTTGATTGCACCTTTTCTCGCTGAAATCTATTTACATCAAAAGAATCGAGACAATTCAATTGTAGCAGTCGTCGAAGGATCTCAATCCGGTTAGTCTTTGAAATTAACTTTTGATGATATGTGTGTTCTTTCGTCTTTTTTTTTAAAGAAAATCGTTTTCAAGGTTGTCGAAAAATTCTCACCGAACTCAATCTATTTGAAGGTCGATCCGTACGTACATCAACTGTCATCTCTCATGAACGTATTTTGACTCGATGTTTTATTGTTGCAATAATTATTGCAATGGTCATTGTTTCACTTTATGCATTTCTTCAAAAACAAAATCAAGTCATAACAATTGATAAACCGTCACTTGAAACTTACTATCAGTTGCATAATGAGCATTCAAATACATTGAAATGTCCATGTACGAATTTATTTATTTCCTACGAAAAATTTCTCAATATGTCAGTCAGTTTACATAAAATATGTTCGAGTGATTTTATTTCACCAATATGGCTTGAATATTTATCATCATTTGATCTTAATTTAATACCATCATGGACAAAAACGTCATTCTCACATGATTTTCGATTCATTGGCGCTTCTTATTTTCAAATATTAGCTGCATTCTGCATATTAGCAAATGAAAATGCTAAAAATGCTCGACAACGATTCGATGATAGACAATTCATCAGTGATTATGTTCATTCTCCATCACAATTACTTGAAGAAACTCAATTAATTATCAATTTATTTATCAATATGACGAATAACGATTTTGCACAAGAATACGATTGGATTCAATTTGCTTGTTCGAATAATCTATTTTTGAGTGGTACAAATATAAATTTTGATGTTACAATCGATGAGAATGATCATATCGAGACTAGTGTCGCTCTTCTTCTATTACTTAGTGCAGTAGAAGATGATTACATATCACTATCTGGAGTTTGTGGATGCGGAACTGGAGCTTTTAGTGCGGCGTGTTATGTCGTACCTTTTATATATACAAATGGTTCAGACATCTTTGAATATGATCAAATACTTTGGGATATAAAAATCAGCTGTTTACTGACTGATGGATTTACTACTAAAAAAACGAATTGGTGGTACAATGATAGGTATCTGCAAAGTATTAAAAATACCTATGATGTAATGTTACATTATCTGCCTTCATCAGAGATCACATCACTTGATCCATTCATATCAAGTCAATATGTTGAACCAACAATCCGCGATTTACTACGTGCAATGTTCATCGAAAATTGGACGGTTAATAATACACAATTCGATCGATACTATCATGAATGCAGTCCTCTTTCTTGTTCATACACAATCTATGAACGTCGCCCGATTCTTGTTATAGTACTACTCATTCTTGCCGTGTGTGGTGGTTTGAACAAAGGACTTCGGCTATTAACTATATTAATAGGCAAAATTATTTTTACTATCGTAAATAGGCAGAACAATCGACATATTCCACGAAGGATTTTTCATAAAATTAAAAATCTTAATTTATTCGAAACAGCTGAACAAGATGAATCAATCAAACGCGAACAAAAAATCGATACTAAAGTTTATCTCATATTATTTATGTGTTGTCTTAGTATTATTCTTTTCTATACGATGATCAATGAACGAAGTATTATCGAAACTCATCTATTGAATTCAGTTGATGAGTATAATCTTTTCTATGATCAGTATGAAAACGATCTGAATTGTCCATGTACTCGAATCTCAATTCCATACGATAATTTCATCACTGAACTCTATGTTGATCGATTTTTTCAACAATGTGAATATAATTCGATGGAGTCTATTTTATTCGATTGTAAATAAATATTTACGTAATAAAATTTATTTTAATTTGCCTTTCTTTTTTAGCCTATGCCGCTGTGTGGAATGAACATTATCCGAATGCGCGAGATTTTCGATATTCAAGAAAGCCAATGCTTTGGACTCTTGAACAATTATGTTCTCTAGCTAAAGCAACTATTGACAATAGTATTCAAATATTTCTTTCATCATCGATTATCAGCAATCGTTTAATTCATCAAAACCAATTCGAAATCGAAATTAATCGAACAATAGATCTTTTTCAAAAGAAAACACCAAAAGCATTCAGTCAAACATTGAGTCTTATTCGTACAGTTATGCATGGCAATACTCTTATTTCTTTAACATCACCGAATTGGAATTTCATTGTTGCTGAAAAAGATCAAGGACGAAATGCAACATTTCTTAACATTCCTTCGATATACAACAACACAGAAAGTCATACAATTTGTTCATGTGCAACTTCACAAACTTGTTCTATGCCAGCTCAGCTATTCAATAATGATGGAACGGTGAATTACACAATGAAAGGTTTTGTTCTTGGTTGTAATCAACTTGAAACTATTCTTCTATCATCATTTTTCTGTTTGTATTCAACAGCATGTATCAATGAATTTCGACAAGCATTTTATACATTAGAAAATGGTGGTCCAGGCTTTTATGATCGCCCACCAAATATGGCATTCGATTCTTGGATTACACGATTCAATATCAATGATACAATTGAAACTCTCGCTTCGGAAATGTTTATTGAATCATGGATTTATAACGTATCGTATGAAAGATATTTCAATAGTTGTGCATCATATTCTTGTACATACACATATTATTATCGTTTTGATTTCTTTGATTTATTAACCACATTTTTGAGTTTATTCGGTGGTCTGTCAGCTGGACTTCGATTGATCGTACCTTATTTAGTTAAAATCATCATTAAAATTCGAAATCATTTTCGTATTACACCAATCTCATAAGAAGAAACAAAACTTTTATTTCGAACGTTTAAAAAATCTTACATTTGCCAACCAAGGAAACGGACATTTAACAAGATCGATATTTAATTGATATGTTTTTCTCGTACGTTCATTGGTAAGACTAATTTTTCTCTCATGACAATCGATTAACAAAATGAGAACATCATTTGTTTGAATATCACTTCGATAGTTTAAATAATTTCGATGTGATTTACCAGCAACATAAACTAAATCTTCGCCTGTCCAACCATAGAATGACACTTGTTCAGAGAGATTTTTAGATCGTATACCCAAATAAATCGATGTATCCGTTTGATATTGATCAATTTTAAATCTTAATAAATGTTTACCAAATGCATATTCATCTTTGTCAGTATCATTATTTGAATAATCTTCATAGAAACTTTGTTCGCATTCATCAATTGATTGATTGATTTGTTTTTGTTGAAGATACTTTCGAATATCGTCTAATTTTTTCTTCCAAATATTTAAATTTGTTTCAACGAATTGGCCTTGTTCTTTGACTTGTTGAAGTTCGAATGTTAACTGTTGAAAATGTTCATAATTTACTTTTAAATATTTTCGTTTCTCTTCAGCTAATCGATGTATATTATCAATCATATGTTCTTCCCATTGATTGATTTCTTTCAATAATTTCGTTCGATCGATATGTAATTGTTGATGTTCATGAATAATTTGTTTCATTTGTCGATCGACATTTGTTCGATGTTCATTTGTATGTTGTAAACAAAAATTTCTTCCACAATCACGACATGTAAATATTCCGACGAGTTGACCACAAATCGTACAAGAGATTTTTTCAGATTTTCTTAACGACATTTAGTTTCTCTCTCGTTTTAAAATAAAATACACGCAGGCATGTTTCGTTTCGTACAAGGTAAAAAGTATATTTATTATTTATTTATTTATTTAAATAGATAAAAATAAAACATGCTAAACAATACTAAAGAGAATGAAGGTTAAAGAAGAAAAAAAGAAGAAGATATGATCTCGGTTTGTGGAATAGTTTCAATCATCTTCATTGAAAAGATGAACATTCGATTCCCATGGAAATGGACATTTAGTTAGATCAATTTCTAAATCATACGAACATTGTGTTCGTTCATTGGTTAAATTAATCATTTCTTGATTACAATCAATGGTTAATATACAAATATCATTACTTTGAAAATCACTTACATAACCGTTTAAATTTGCTTCGGGTATGCCGGCTAGATAGGCAATATTTCTCTCTGTCCACCCGTAGAATGTTGGATTTTTATATGGATTTGATATGTTCGATGCTGATTTTGATATAACTCCGAATAGAATTGAACTATTCGGTTCGTATTGTTCGATTTTAAATCTTAGTAAATGTTTGCCCGATGAATATTCATCTTTTTGTTTCAATGTCGAATAATCTTCGTATGGATTTTGAGAATCACGAGGTTTATTCAAGAGGAAATTCAATGATATCTTCGGTATGAATGATATTGAATCGATATCTTCTTCGATTTTCACTGCTTGTTGATCGATATAAATACGTTGAAGATCATTTAATTTTTCGCTCCATTGTCGAAGATCATTTTCATAGAAGCCACCATCTTGATTGGCAGTATCAATTTGTTGTTTTAATTCGTCTAATCTCGCTTGAAAATCTTTCTTATAATCACGAAGTGTGATTATTAATTCTTTACGAATACTTTCGGCATATTGTCGAATTTTTTCTATCGATTCTTGTTCCCAACGATCGATTTCTTCGAGAAAAACATGTTGATATTGTTCAGTATTTTGTTCTTTAAAATTTCGTTTGAATATATCGTAATTATATAGAATATCATTCAATGTTTTCTGTAAATATTCTCGATGTTCGCTCGTATGTCGAAGACAGAAATTGCCCGCACATCCACGACATGTAAATACGCCGACCATTTTGCCGCATATTAAACATGGATATTTCACTTGCTGCCGCACAGTACTCGTCATTTTTTATCAATGCCTGTTGAATTGACGTCAGTAGCAACATTTTGCATGCACATAGTGACTAGATAACTATATTCTTGAGGTTTTTCTTTCTTTTCTGTTTATCTTTAATATAAAAAAAAAAATTCGTTCGTCAGATATTATTCTCGTACTTCGACGGACGAGACGAATTCGTTGTTTCTTCTCTTTGTCTTTGTATAGATAGAGTCATTAACCCTAATTCGATCACCTATATTTCTATTTTCTACAAAAAGTCTTATAACTTTATATATATATAAATATACATGTTCGACCGATCGATCGATCGTTATCAAAGCAGATAAAACAAAATGTTCGTTCGATATTTTCTACTTTTAACAATTGCAATTGCGGTATGTTACGCTGAAATCGAAGCACCTTGTCGTTGGTATGGTTATGCACCGTTTTGTTTCATCGGCAATTCGTGTCCTGAAGGCTGTGCACAAGTTAAAGGTGATAAACGTGGCGATGGTGCTTTGTGTTGGATTTCACAAAAGAATTATTGCTGTTGTATGAAGAAAACATTTGATTCGATTGTTAATACGATTGCAGATAGTGGAAAAAAATGATAAATCTCATTCTTATTTGTTTGTTTATTTCTTTGTTAAAAATAAAGTAGATTACTAGATGATGAAGAATTCTTTTTTTTCGATTAATTGTAAAGATAACAGATTTGTGTTTGAAATGGGTCATCTTGATTTCATCTCGCTAGACATTTAGAACAAAAACGGAGTCATTTCGTTTCGTTTTTTTTATCTCTATTTACACGATGATTTAGGTTTTTAGTTGTTGTAAATCAAAAATAATAATAAAAAAAGAAAAGAAATTCTTCTGTATTGATATTATGGCCTTTTTTACGACTTATCCAAATCTGATTTTCTTTCAATGATGTTGTCTGCATCGATTTCATCGAAAATTTTGATTCCAATTGGTTTGCTCGTACTCGTTGCTGTAATACTCAATGCTATTACTCTCAGTTTTGTTGTTCATCGAATAGAAGAAGATAGAAATGAAAATAATCAAGTGAATTTGAGTTTAGTTGAATCGATTCGAATCGAAGATGTGATGGGACATTTAAAAGAATTCTATCGTATTGCAATCGAAGAAAATTTCAATCGAGCATTTAATACCACTGGTTTCAATCGAACAGTTGCTTATATCAACGATTATCTATCGATGAATACAAATTTTCAAGTAAAAACAACGGATTTTTTTGTTAATTTATTTGAATTGAAATCTGAACCCATCGTACGTATTTCAATTAATAATACAATCGGTACACGAAGATTTTCATGGAATATTTCAGAATCGGAATATTTCTATGCTCATTATTCAGGAGCGATTAATTCAACTGAATTTATTGAATTAACTGCTATTCCGAATGAAGGTTGTACGGATGCTGATTGGTTAAATGCGAATCCGTCTGTTACAAATCGAATTGCACTTGTCAAACGAGGTCAATGTATGTTCGTTGAAAAAGTTGCTTGGGCAATAAAATATAATGCAACAAGTATATTTATTTACAATGATGGAATATCAACGAATCCATATGAACCTTTGGAAATTAGTCTTGATGAGAATAATCGCATACCAACATTGTTTTTTTCGTTTGATTTTGGTCAAGAACTTGCTTATGCATTGAACAATTCAATGACAAATATTCGAGCACAGATAATCATCGATGTTGCTGATAATTTACCGACTCATGCAGCAAATATCTGTGCTGATACACCAACAGGTGATGCGACACAAACGATTGTAGTTGGAAGTCATAGTGATAGTGTACCAGCAGGACCTGGCATCAATGATAATGGTTATAAAAATGTTCTTGAATCGAAAAATGAATAATAGAATTCTTTCTTTTTCCTCTGTTATGATAGGTAGTGGTAGTGCAGCGAATCTTGGATTAGCAGTCGCACTTTATCGTTTGTTTCAATCGTCATCGTATGCTAAATATAAATATCGAATTCGATTTTGTTGGTGGGGCGCCGAAGAAATCGGTCTTCTCGGTTCGGATTTCTACGTACGACAAGCACGAAATTCGTCAACAATCGGCGAACGTTTATCAGATCAATTAGTGAATCTTAATTTCGATATGTTAGGATCACCGAATTATGTTTTCGGTATTTACGATGGACAAACAATAGGCGAGAGCATACCCTCAAGTGCTATTCCTGGTAGTAATAAAATCACAGGATTATTTCGTGAATGGTTCAATCACGAAAATCTACCATGGAGCAATAGCACGCTCGGTACGGGAAGTGATTACGCTCCGTTTTTAGCTGCTGGTATAGCTGCAGGTGGTCTTCTGTCAGGTGCAAGTAGGATAAAAACGAAAGAAGAATGTGATTATTATGCATCGAAACTTGGCTCGTCAGATCCGTATTGTATACCAACACTTCCGTACGATCCATGTTATCATAAATCATGTGATACGATCTGGAATATAAATGTATTTGCCTATGAAAAAATGATTAAAGCAGCTGCTTACGTTATTGAAACATTAGCACGTATTGATAATCTAACTGAATGGCTCTATCCGAATGGACAAACAGAAAGTTCAAATTTTTATTTTAAAAAATATAATATTATTTAACAATAAACTCGTAGAAAGGATTGAATTTTTTCTCGACATATCGGACAAGTTTTGAGAGCATATCCACACGGTACACACGCGCAAAGATGTCCACAGGGTAGACAAGCTAACTGACGTTTTTGGTCTATACAAATGAAACAATCTTCTGTATTATTATCGGAGACTTCAGTGGGATTTTGACCAGTCAAATTTTGTGAAAGTGAAACAATATTTTCGGCTTTGCCATCGATGATGTCCATTTGTTTCTTCAGAATTAAACATGCTATGGAAAAATCATAATCGCTTGCAAAATCATCATTATTTCTCTTGAATTGTTCTTCTAAACAACGTTTAATAACTTCTAATTTATAATCTTTTTTAAGTTTTTCGACAATTGGTAGATCAAGTCGTGCTTGAACCCAATTATTCAATAATTTGCTATCGATCGATTGAGTTTCTTTTCGTAATTTATGTTTATGATTCATCATTTGAATAGTTGTGTGTAAACGATCGCCACATAACTGTCGAGCATATGTACAATGAGGAAACCAACGTGCATGTTCGATTTTTGGATTATCATTCTCACCCCAGTGATGTAATGCACCGTTACAATAGAAACAAATCACGACATTATCTCTACCAGAATAGAAAAATCCAGCTTCAGCAAAACTTTCAATAGTGGGCGATGTACGAGTCCAAGTTGGTTTATCGAATGATTGTGTTCGTTCGATTACTGATGACATACGAGAATGATGGACTTGTAATTTTTCATTTACTGCTTCTTTTGTAGAATTCTTCGATGAATCTAACGATTTTTTCGCTTGTACTAATGGACAATGTGGTGCTAAACGTTGATGAACTTCGTAAGGATTATCATTTGCTGACCAATGTTGACAAACTGTATTGCAATATATACAAAGAGTACGATCGCCCATCTGACAATAGAACCAACCGTTCAATGCCATGCTCTCATCGCTCGGATTCACATGTGGCCAATTTGTGAATGTCTGCGATCGAGCTTTTTTTAATAATTGTAATTCTTTGAAGTAAACCATTCGAAAAATATAATAAATGTATCGTAGATACTCAGTATTTCATCTCTCTCTCTCTATATATAGATATAACCACGAATTTTGGGTTTGGAAATTAACTACATGCTATCAAAATGTAAAGAAAATACCAATGAATCATATTTTTTCTTTCCATGCTGAAACTTTACCCATTAACGTAAATGGTCGTGTCGCTAGTTGACAGGGCAAAAAACCCAACATATACGACGAATGATGAAAACCATAATTATTGGCAATGGGAATACGCTCTTATCAAATCAATTAATGAGACGTTATCTTCTTTTTTTTCAAACCTAAACGTACTCGGTTCAAATGCGTTTCGGTTCGATTTTTTTTCTCCTTCCTCTCGTCGATAACCTTGTGCAGACAGAAAAATAATTGTCAATAAAACTTCAATAGAATAGTTAAAAAGAAAAACGAGAAGAGGAAAAAAACGAGAAATAACGTGACCGAATAAAACATTATTCATATTAGCTTTTCTTTTCTCTCTCTCTCTGTCTTTCTTCTGCTGTTGTGCTACACTCATTTTCAGTGACAGTCCGTTTGTAGTTATTTCTATTTAACAAAAGAAAATGATGTTTTGATTTGATACCAAGCCAACCATGATCTTCGAAAGATTAGCACGATTTTTAACGAATAAATATTTGAAAGATTACATCGAAGAATTAGAATTTGACAAATTTAAACTCGATTTACTGCATGGTATAATCAAGAAATTTCAAATCAAATGAATATTTTATATTTTTCATATAGGAAGAGTTTCGATGGAAAGTCTTCGTTTAAAACCTGAAGCATTA
>Ga0209922_102001_pt1 | contig 18503 bp, 18 predicted proteins | sample ThiBiot_500_biof_FD_183946 | JGI IMG/M metagenome (GOLD analysis project Ga0209922, IMG submission 183946) | Wastewater bioreactor microbial communities from Cape Town, South Africa - Thiocy_expt_500_biof (SPAdes) | ecosystem: Engineered > Bioreactor > Thiocyanate-remediating > Anaerobic-Aerobic ...
CTTTCATTGAATTGAGTTTAATTGGAATAACAAATTTGAACATGTAATATCAATGTAATTAAAACAGACAGGAAAAGATCGACACAAATGTTCATTGACTTGTTAACAAACAAGAACATGTGACGACGAATATCTACTCATTAAAACTATAAAGATTTGCTTTGATTTTCTCAGCGGTTTCTAATGTTTCACATGATTAGTAGAGGAAAATTTTGATTTTTTTTATTGCGCAGATTTAATTTGATATTTATATTTGAAAAGAATAAAAGAATGTTTTTCTATGATTCGGTCCTATTGAAATGTAAAAAGTATATAATTAGATGACAAACTTTGTATCCAATATGATTCTTTGAAAGCGGTCGACATTTTATTTTTTTATATGTGAAAAAAAGAAACAAAAGAATTCATTTGAATTTTAAATAATAAAAAGAGAAGTCGAGTAATGTCTTTAACATATGTTGGTCAACAATTGATGATTTCAGTTGGAATAACATTGATTACAATTGGACTTATTGGTAATTCTATAAATGTTCTTGTTTTTTCCAGTAGTATTCACTATCGGAAAAGTTCATGTGCATTTTATTTATTAATGAGTGCAGTTTTTAATATAATTTATATTTCTATGAATTATATTCCTCGTTTTGTTAGTCAAGTGAGCAAATATGATTTATTACGTTATTCGATTGTTTGGTGTAAAATGCGAAGTTTTGGTGTCATAACATTTCCATTAATAACTTTAACATGTTCATGTTTAGCAACGATTGATCAATATTTGTCAACATCACAAAATGTTCATCTTCGTCGATTGAGTCAAATCAAATTGGCTCGACGAATGGTGATTTTACTAACTGTTGTTTGGACAATTCATGGCGTTGCTCCACTTGTATTTAACAATATTTCACCAAGTCAAACATGTGAGTCAGCTCATTTTGGTTATAATCTCTATCGAATCTTCTATCTTCTTGGATTAATTACAACAATTCCATCGTCAATTATGATTCTCTTCGGATATTTAACCTATCGAAATCTTCATCAAACTCGAGTTCTTCTTCAACAACAAGCTGATCGTCAATTAATTCGAATGATTTTCATTCAAGTTGCACTTGATCTTATTTGCATTGTTCCGTATGGTCTTATCAGTGCTTATCTTTCAATAACATCAAAGATGAACAAAGATACAAACAGGCAAATTATTGAAAATTTTATTTTAACTTTATTAACGTTATTAACTTATTTTTATTATACGGTTTGTTAAGAATTAAAAAAGAGAGCAAAAGAACATTTTAATTTATTTATAGGGAAGTTGTTATATGTTTCTTTTGACATCAAGCCGATTTCGTCGATCGACAAAAGATCGAATACTTCGTATTTTTTGTCGAAACAACGTTGAAATAGTTCCAATTCACTCTCGACCAACTTTTTAAAACATTGATTTTGTTCTATCGACGATTGAAATAAATAAATTAATAAAACATTTAATTAGTCTGGATTAAATAACCTTGATTATAGTACTTTTGTTAATAATTATAAAAGAGAAAAAGGTTTGACGGCGAATACGTTTGATAAATGAGTTAATGAGAGAATATATCTCTTTGAAGAGTTATTAAATAGAATTGTTCTTGGAAAAAGGACATGTCCTTATCGTACATAGATCAAATGTTAACACTCTATATTGGTAGTTCAATAACAATGATTGGTTTGATTGGTAATGGAATAAATATTTATATATTTTCTAAAGTTCGAAATTATCGTCAAACTCCGTGTACTTTTTATTTTCTAATTTCATCGATATTCAATTTGGTTTATGTAACATTTAATTTGCCAATGCGAATCTCAAGTGTGACGTTTTCAATTGATTTGACTCAAACATCGATTATTTGGTGTAAAATGCGTCAATTTACAATTAGTGTTTTTCCTTTGATAAGTTTATTCTGTTCATCAATGGCAACCATTGATCAATATTTGTCAACATCTCCACATGTTCGTATTCGTCAATTGAGTCAAATAAAATCGTGTCATCGTTTATCTTTGATGATAATTAGTGTTTGTTTTCTCTATGGAATTTTGCCAATTGTTTATTATGAAATTCCATTGAATGTGCAAGTTTGTACAACAATTGATCCAATTTATAAATATTTTCGAATGATTTATTTACTTGGCTTGATAACAACGATTCCTTCGTTGTTAATGAGTCTCTTCGGATATTTAGCCTATCGAAATCTTCATCAAACTCGAGTTCTTGCTCAACAACACGCTCATTTACAATTAATTCGAATGGTTTCAATCGAAATCATAATGAATCTAGTTTGTATAATTCCATTTGGAGTCAATACAATTTATACTTATGCAACAACAAATCTAGTTAAAGACGCCAATAGATTAGCAATTGAATCGTTTGCATCGAATATGATAGGATTACTTTCTTATGTATTCTATGCTGTAGGAACAATTACGATTTGTTGTTTTAGCAAAAATGAATTTGGTTTTTTAGATAAGTTGTTATATGTTTCTGTTGACATCGAGTCGATTTCGTCGAATTGTTAAAGAAGAATTGTTGAAATGTTTAAGATCGAATGGTGTTCTACCAGTGCAATAACGACATACGAGATGAATTACTTAATTACCTTTTTGTTTTTAATTATTTTGAAAGACTAACAACAACGAAGACGTCAAGTATGACTTTAAAGAGAAAACAGCACTTGTTTCTATTTGAGTTCAAATCATTATTGTTATTAATTTTGTTTGTTTTTTTTTGTATGAAAATATTGAAGAATGGATTTAATCGAATTGAGTCGTTTGATAACCATTTATGTTGGTTGTTTTTGTCTGTTTGTTGGTATTTGTGGAAATTCAATAAATATTTTTGTATTTTCGACAATGAAAAATAGCAAAAAGATTTCTTCGATCTTTTATTTTCTAATTGGTTCAATAATCAATTTAATTTATATTCTAATAAATTTAATATCTCGTGTCATTAGTTCAATAACAGAATATGATTTAACTCGTTCATCATCAGTTTGGTGTAAAATTCGTCAATGTTGTCTTGCAACACTTTGTGGAATCGGTTTATCTTGTTGTTGTTTAGCTGCTATGGATCAATATTTGCGAACATCAAACAAATATTTGTTACGTCGATTGAGTGATATTTAATGGGCACATCGTTTCATTGTCATTTCATTGATTGTTTGGTGTATTCATGGCATTCTTCCATTGATTGCATTTGATATTTTACCAGTGAGTAAAACATGTGGATTTATTAGTGCAAATTGGAATATCTATGGTTTAGTTTATTTTCTTGGTTTGATCACATCGATTCCCGTATTGATAATGATTGTTTTCACTTATTTAACTCATCGAAATATTCATAAAACGATTGTTCTTGCAAATCAACGTGCAGATCGACAATTAAGACGAATGATTTTCATTGAAATTGTTTTAGTTATCATTGGTTTTCTTCCATATGGAATCAATAGTGCTTATAGTTTACTAACATCAAACATTGCAAAAGATCGAAATCAATTGGAAAAAGAATATTTTCTATTGACCATCGTTAGTTTATTTCCATATATTTACTATGCCGTAAGAGAATCTCTTCAAACAAGAAACTTTAATTTGAAATAGATTTCTTTTTTTTTAGGGAAGTTGTTATATGTTTTTACTGTCATCGAAAAGGTTTCGTCGTCTAGCAAAAAGTCGATTATTTGTTTGGAATCGAATTCACATTGTTAATTAAGAAAAAAGACGATTTATTGATTTTATCTGAAAATGTATTAATATTTACAAAAACAAAAAAGAAGAAGAAGAAGAAGAATTAATAATGATTCTTTTGTAAATAATCTTTGGTCGTTTTGAGAATATTTAATTGTTGTTGAATGGCTTTGAAAAGTTGTTGAACAAGAATGAATTGATCGAACTGTTGAATATGAGAAAAAGCGATCAATGGCAATTTTCTAAGTGTTCTTCCACTGAGTCCTTGACTTAGTTTCGCTAATTGAGAAATATTCTGTTGAAATTGTTGAGAATCGATTTGTGAATGAAGAAGATTCTTTTGAATTAATTCTTGAAAACAAGCGTTATAAATATGAACAATAGTTGGAATCGATGGTGGACCAATGAATAAAATTAAATCCGATCGATCGATGAGTGCTTGATCGATGATTTCAATGAGATTCGATGTTGTTAAAATGAGAACATTAGAAAATGATTTCAATCGATCGATTTGAGTGAGAAGAGTATTGACAACACGTAACATATCCGAAGGTTCATTCGATGAAAGTGTTGATGTTCGACTTAATGATAACGATTCGATTTCATCGATTAAAACAATGAGAAATGTCAATGGATCGGAACACATTTCGAGAATTTCTTCGAAGAATCTCGAGAGATTTTGAGATGATTGAGAAAACCATTTGGAAAACAATGAACCAGCATTGAGTTCATAAAAATAAAATCGATGAAATAATTCTTTCATTCGAATTGAAATTTTCTGTGCTAAACCTTTGCATAATGTTGTTTTTCCACAACCAGGTGGTCCGTAGAGAAGAACTGTTTGATTACAATGAATTACATTTCGATTTATATTTGCTTTATCAAAACGAATCAAAGTGAAAACATATTTCATCAATTGAGATTTTAAAGGTAAATCAAATTGTAATGTTTCCCAAAGTGATTCGAATTGTTGATGAGGTAAACTCCATCGAATGGCCAATGTTTGATTTTCATCTTCATTGGTTAATTGATGTTTATATGGATCGTCAATTTTAGTTTCATACAGAATTATATTCATCGATTCATTTTCATTTTCAAAATCACCCAAATAGATTTTATTAACATATTCATTTAAATAACATTCGCCAGAAAACGAATCGAATATCATCGAATGATTTTTATCATCTGTTTTTTTTTACAAATCACTTTTGTTTTTAGAAAAAAAATCAAGAGAAACGAACTTTGTTGAAGAACAAATTGATAAACTTGATGAGCAAGTTGATCGAGACAATTCTCAGGTAACATTTTACAATTAACTTCAATAAAAAATCCGTTAGCAAATGCTTGAGCTAAATGAAAAATCGATTTTTGCATATCTTCATGAGGATTTTTGTCATTGTTTTCGTTGAATTTCAAATCGGAAGTTTTTAGTTTTTTGGTTTTGATTTGTTTGACTGATTTTTCTTTCATTTTGATTTTTTTTTCTTATTGAAAAGAGAAATTAGGAGAAGAAAATGAAAATGCGCTTTTATTCAATGAACAGAAAAGATAATAAAACAAAGAGAGAGAAATCGTTGATCTATTTAACATAAATCTGCTGTTGGTTGACATCTAGTTAACTCGTCATTTATTCTCTAATAAATCATCTCAAGAATACATTGTCATTATTGACGTATTTCTCAATATCGATCGATCTTTTTTGATTAGTTTCTTGTTTTGTTGTTTTTTTTTATTTTGAGAGCAAAAGAAAAAGAAACCGAATATTTATACAAATCGATTCGTCATTGAAACTGAGAAAAACAAGGTAATTGATCGAAATAATTTGGCATAAGCTTTTCTGTATTTAATTTGTATAAACGGATAAAGAAATGGATTACATGTGGAATTTAACCATAATAACCAAAATGATATTTCGAAGATAAGCGAAGAAATATTTGCACCAGCTGTAGAAGCTGTTGCACAAATAACATATGGAAATAAAAATATGAGAAAAACAATAACAAGAATGAATAAAGATCGAGCGGCTTTACGATCTCGAACGATTCGACATTGACCACTACGAAGAACACGTTGACGATTGACTTGCGAACTATTATTTACTGTAGATAGAATTGGCCGAGAGATTTCTAATTCACTGTCGATTCCAAATTCAACAATGGAATCACTTCGATTACCGGCTGCTACCGAATTACGAGAATAGTACATCACTGGAACCGATTCACGATATTCAACACGTTTTCCACTACAATTATTTACACAAACTATTCTTTTCTTTTTCTTTGAAAATCAATTCAAACCGATGAGATGTTTTTTGTTGTTTTGAGCATGAAGAAGAACAATTCGGAATTTGATTATTTCGAGGATTTTGTATTTGATACGAAGGTCTTTCCAATGTTTGTCGATCTTCAGTTCTTTCTTTTGTTTTCAATTGTTGTGAATTCGTTCGAAAACGATTCATTTTTCTTCCTCGTTTCCAAATATTCAACATTAATAACATATTTAACACACATAAAACAATGAAAGGCCAAATAAAATAATTAAATTGGGCGATTATCATATAAACAAACGATTGATTATAATCACCCGAACAATCATTTCGACTGACATTCGTTTCACTAACATTCACTGATTTCCATAAACCTAATAACCAAATTCCAGGAGCAAAATTTACTTTACAAAACAGAAAACAAAATTCATTTGAAATCAGTTTTTTTTGTCTGTTTGTTATTTTACCAAAGGAAAGCAACCAAATCACTGCCATAACAATATAAACAAAATGTTGTCGAACATATTTCCGATAGGATAATGGATAAGCTATTGACCAGTATCGATTGATACTAATTGCAACAATATTAATGACACTTGCCATTGTTGCAACATCGTCGATTGTTACCTGATCAAAGTCAAAACAAAATATCGTTTAGTTTTTGTGTTTTTTTTTGTTGTCAAACCCAAATTTTACAAAAAAGACTTCCAAATGGCCATGATTGTGTCAAACTAAGAAAAAAAGAACAAATTTTTGTTTTTATCGAGAATTGTCTTTAAGAAACAAAAGTAAAACCTGAATGGAATGTAAAATGGGATACAAATAAATCCAACAAGAAAATCAGCAATTGCCATATTCAAAATAAAATAATCTTTTATTGAAAAATAAGAAACAAAAAAGAGAAAGTGAAATGAATTTGGTTGATTTGTGTAATTACCATTGATTGTTCGAAGTTTTTTGTCACAATAAAACGCTAAGAGAACAATAATATTTCCCAAAGCAGTAATAAATGCAATTAGACTGAGAAATATTCCAACAAGAATTGACATTATCATGACTGAATTTGACATTTGCTCGTCTTTTACAAAAATATTTTCATCGCCAACTAAAATAAAAAGAAAGTCTGCCATTGACGATGATTGAACTCTCTCTCTTCTTGTTTCATTTTCCTTTCAAATAACATCCGTTACCTTGTTCAACAAGCGGAAATACGAATCAACTTAACGGTAATTTAACTGTTGACATTTAAGTCGTTGTTACTTGTTTATGATCGAATTTAATGAACTTACCTTTAACGAGAAAACATCATGTTTGCAATATTAAATAGGATCATTAGTCGAGACTAATTACTTTTTTTTTCGACTAAAAATAAAAACAAAAGACGGAAATAACATCAATTGATGAAAAAGAAGGCGAAGGACGGGATTGGTTTCAAATGAAATCTTCATGTTCTTTATGGCTAATTCACGAGTTAATGTGAAAATCATATCTTTAAGCTTTCCATTAGACGAACTTATTAACTTTGACAGTTTTCTCGTTTTTCTTTTTCTTTTTCTTTTTTTTTTCATAAGAGATTTCTTCCGAGAAGAGAGAAGAGAGAAGAGAGAAGAAGCAGGACAAGAATATATATATTTATATTTATATCTGGAGGGATGTGAAAACCTTTTCTTTCTCTGTCTCTGTCTCTTTCTTATCATTCTATGAGATTCTTCTTGTGTTTTCGATGAGAAAAATGGAAGCGAATGCCGCGAGGACACAATGCACTTTACTTGTTGCTATTCAATGCGTCTTCAACCTAATTTTCTTATCGAGAATCTCTTTGCATTCACACTTCATCTCTCATAAAATAGAATTTCGTTCGTTTATTTACGATCAACAGATGTCATTCAAAAACACATCTATCATGACATCTACAGAGACAAAACAAATACTTCCTCCTTCGAATCGAATTCATTTTTTCATCTTTTATTTTCAAGAAAAAAAAAGATTTTAATTGAATAAAAAAAATACTAGAATTGAATCTAGAAAAGAGACGAATAAGTGATTGATTGATTCATCCATCCATTTGATTTGTTTATTTCTTCATTCTCATAACACCACTAACTGAAATCAAATTACAAAATAGTAGGACGTCTCTCGTTTCATTTTGCTAAGAAAAAAGAAAATGGTTTGGCCGGAAGTCGAACAAGTTGCTCGAAATCATCGTTACGAATTAATTTTATCAGGAGACAAATTAACAAAACATTTCCAACAAAGAAATGAACTTGATTCAACCATTTGGACTCTTTCGCAATTAAATTTCCTTGAAATTAGTCAATGTTCGTTGATTGAACAACTTCCTGAAGATATTTCGAAATTAACTCATTTATCAACATTAACTTTAACATCAAATCATCTCACATCGTTACCAATACAAATCAATTTATTAGTCAACATTAAACATCTTAATCTTGCTCATAATCAATTGAAAACTATTGACAATAATTTATTTACCAACTTAACTCATTTGGAAACGATCAATTTTAGTAATAATCTTCTCGAACAATTTCCAAGTTTGTCTTCAACAAATCAAAAATTAGCCATTGTCAATTTATCACATAATCAATTACAATCGATTCCTGATTTTCCAACTTTAGAAAATCTTTCTCAAGTCGATCTATCGGCAAATCAATTTCAATCGATTCCACCCTCGATTGTTAATCTTCATTCATTGAAAGTTTTTCTCATTGAATCGAATCAAATCAAAGAAATTGATCCAACTATTTCGCAATTACAAAAACTCAAAGGTTTTTCTTTTTTCTTTTGCTTTTTTTTCTCGTCACGTTTTTTTTTTGAATTTGAATAGAATTTCGATTTAAATCCAATCCATTGAAAGATAATCGATTGAAGAAATTAATGGAACAAGACAAATTAAAAGCTGTTCTTGAATATCTAACAAAACAATTTCAAGAACAACAAAAAACATCACCAACAAAGTCAATTCAATCCAAACAACAAACCAACAACAATCAACAACAACAAGAAATCAATCACAAAATTCAAATCTCTCATTTTGATCAATCACAACCATTCAAAGGACGATTAAGTGAGATTAGCGTCTTCTTCTTCTTCTTTGAAAATTGTCAAGTAAAAGTTTGTTTTAGTAACATTATCATCTCGTGTTGGCGAAGTTCGTCCGCATATTCTCTGTTGTTTAATTACAAATGTCGATTTGTTAACCGAGGGAAATTTAAAGAAATTTCTCAATCTTCAAGTAAGACAAAAGAAAATCGAGACAAGAATTAACGTTCAATGATTTAGAATGAACTTCATGATGAAATTTGTCAGAAACGAACATTGGCAACAATTGGAACTCATGATTTAAATTTAATCAAAGGAAATTTAGTTTATGATGCTCGACAACCAGAAGATATTCAACTTATTCCACTTGGAAAAGGACCGAAACCAATGACAGCTAAACAATTCTATGAACTTCTTTGGAAAGATGCGGAACATGAAAGGAAATTGAAAAAAAGAAATCAACTATCTGGTCTCAACAAGTAAACTCAACTGCAGTTTTTTCATCTACTTATGCATTTTATTTTTTCGTTCGTACAGATATTTAACTTTATTACAAAATGACAAAGATTTCGTTTTTCTTTCCGATGAAAATCATCAAGTTATTTCTCTTCCACCATTAACGAATTCAGATACAACCAAAGTATTTTCATTTTTTTCTTTGCAATTTTCGAATTGTTATTGTGAATCGATTTTCGATTTAGTTAAGTCCAACAAGTGATTCGATCTTCGTTGAAATCACATCGAATCATTCGATGGACATTTGCCGTCGTGTCATGGAAAGTCTTTTCAAAGAAATGTTTTCTCTTGGTTTAGCTAAGAAATGTTCGAATGAGAATGAAGGTTATCTTTTAATTTTACAACAAACTCGTGTTGTCGATGACAAAGGACAATTGAAAACAACGTTTCCATCTCGAACAGATCTAAATTCAAATGAATTTTATCTCGTTGAACGATTGACATCTGACAAATGAATAAATAAATAAACAGACTTTGCTTGATTTCTTTTTTTTTGTTTTGTTTTTAAGATAAATGATGAATGTTGATTGAAGACGAGAATGAATACTCGTCGATTGAATAATTCTCAACAAATGAATAACGAATATCGAATTGAGTTCAATTCTTCGAATCCAATTCAAGATGAACTTCAAACGAATCCTATCGAACAGCCACCATCTCCATCACCATCATCATCACAACAACAACAACAACAACAACCAATAGGACCGACAACAGCAACGAACAATGCAAATAATGAAATCAATAACGATCATTTCCATCAAATTGTTCATTTTCTTAAAGATAATTTAACGTCAACATTTCCATTTGCACTTATTCTTATTCTCAAAGCATTTTATGAACATTCGGCGGGCATTTTTATGGTTATTTTCTTTTCTGCAAGTATCTATCATGCCAATACAGTTCTTGTTCAACAAACAGCCTTAAAAGTAACGACAATTCAATTATATTTTTGTCTAATGAAAAATCAAATTTGTAGTCGTCTCGTCAACTGTTTCCAGTTGTTCGTGTTATTTTAATATTAATTTGTTCATTAATATTATTTGTTTATTTATTTCGTGAAGAGAAAATTTATCTGTGTTTAATCTTTGCGAAGCCCAATTATTCGAATTGGAATCTTTGGACTTTACTTTGGATTCTCTATTCGACATTTTGTATTGTTAAGTAAGACGAACGAAGATATTTTTTCAATTGCAATTCGTTGAAATATTCTGTTTTTTGAAAATTAGAATGAGCGTGATGATTTTAAAAGGATTAATCATTTTAATTCCTTTGAGTAATGAAAAAGGACGACATTGTTTGAAAACTCGTCAACGTGGTTCCTATTTAAGTTTCATTGAATTGACGTGTCAATTCTACATAAATTTGTTAACAATTCGACCTTGGATTGAATTTCTAATGTTTAATCAAAATGACAATTGGATATTTTCAACATTTTTATTAATCTTTTATTTGCTAATTAAAATGTATAATCTCTATAAAAATATTCGTAATTATAGTCAATCATTGAAAACAATCTTTCAAACATTACCATTTCCATCGGCATCACCTCAAGATCTTCGAGAAATGTCTTGTCCCATTTGTCAATCGGAATTTATCGATCCAATTGTGTTAACTTGCAAAGTACGTCGATTGTTATCATTTTCGTTTGATGAAGTTCATTGTTCGTTTGTTTTAGCATGTCTTTTGTGAAGAATGTGTTTCGTCTTGGCTCGATCGAAATGCGTCTTGTCCGTTGTGTCGTTGTAAATTGTCGATCGGTCAATCAAATTATCGTGATGGATTCACTTCGGGATATTTGATTTGGTACTAAACAACAATTCTTTCATTTCTTTTTTTTTTCAACTTAACTTTTCTTTTCTTTTCTTTGTTCTCTCTTATCTTTTATTTTTATCTTGAAAATAGACCAATAAACACGAGAAAATGCAAAGGTTTTCACATTGAATTCGATGAATCCACAGAGATATGTTTGTGTTTACTTTGATGACGAGAAATTTCATTTGAAAATTCTTCGAGAAAAACTCGGAAATGAAATTGATTTTATTCGTTATTTCAATGGAATCGATGAAACAATCGAATTTATTTTCAATTTAAATAATACTCAAATATTTCTTATAACGAGAAATCATTTCGCCAAACAACTTCTTCCAATTGTTCATTCGTCATCGAAATTACATTCGATTTACCTTTTTGATTTTCGTGAACAACGTAAATTAATCAAAGAATTCGATAAGATCAAATTGACGTCGGACGATTTCGACGAGATTTGTTCGGAAGTGAAACGAATTCTTTCGATTGAAAAATGTCGAACAAGTGGAATTTCATTTGTTTCATCGGATGATTTCGATTCGACAGATAAAAATCGTCAAGATCCAACGTTTATGTATTTTCAATTGATCAAAGAAATTCTTTTGCATCAAAATTCCGAAGAAACCGAAGAACAACGTCGAACAGAATTTATCAAATATTGTCAACAAATCTGTGCCGATGACGAAGAAAGTTTACAGATTATTCGTGATTTTGAAGTGAATTATTTGAATGATTTAGCGATCTATTGGTATACGAGAGAATGTTTTATCTATCGAATTCTCAATCGATCATTGAGACAAAATGAAATCTCGGTTTTATATCGATTTCGATATTTTCTTTGTCATCTTCATCAACAAATCGTCAGTCAATCCGAAATACAAACGTATAAATATTCATCGATTATTGTCTATCGAGGTCAAAATATTTCTCAAGAACATTTTCATCAATTGGAATCGAATCGAAATGGTTATTTATCGTTCAATAGTTTTCTTTCGACGTCATTCAATCGAAATATTGCCAAAAGATTTACTTATGGAACTCAAATTGGAGTTCTCTTCGAGATTTATGTCGACACAACGATGCAAACATTTCCTTTTGCACCAATCGAACATATTTCCTATCAACAAGGTGTTCTCAATGAAAAAGAAGTTCTATTTTCCATAGGAACTGTCTTTCGAATCGTTGGTATTGAAAAAGAAAAAGATTTCCATCGAATTCAATTGATGTTGACCAATGAAATCGATCAACAATTGAATCAATACACACAACGATTGAAAAATGAAGTTCTTTCACCGCATTCATTTCTTTCGTTAATCAAACTTTTCTACGAATTGAAACAATACGAATATTTCGAAGAATTTATTCGCATTCTACAAGATGATTTCTTTTTAAATAATCAATTTGAATTAATTGGACAAATTGAAAATCTTTTCGGATTGATTTATCATGATCAAGGACATTTCAACAAAGCATTGAAATATTTAGAAAAATCTCGAGAGAATTTATTGATTTTCTTCGATGAAACTCATCCTCGTCTTGCATCGACATATAATAATCTTGGAATTGTTTATTCATCTCAATCGAACTATAACAAAGCTTTACAATTCTATCAATTAGCTTTAGATTGTCAAAATAATTCACCAACTCCAAATATCAATTCAATTATAACTTATATCAGTAATATGGCACATATTTATAATTATCAACGAAATTATCAACAATGTTTACAATGTCATCAACAAGTTTTGGAGTTGAAAAAAGAAAATCTTGGTGACAATGATCCTTCATTGGCAACAACTTACACAGCCATCAGTTCGATTTATTATAAAATTAATAATTATCAATTAACTGGTTAGTTTGTCTTTTTTCTAGAATAACTTTTGTAAGACGTAAAATTCTATTTGAATTGTTTCTAGCTGAATATCAAGAGAAAGCAATGTCATTACAAGTGATGAGTGATGAATATGATCCTGAATCGGCTTGTAATTGTTTATTATCAACGGGTCGATTGAGTTATTCTCAAGGTGAATATAAACAAGCGTTGGATTATTTTCAACAAGCATTACAAATTCAAAAACAATATTTTCTTTCCAATCATCCGTCATTTTCAATAACATTTGATTTAATTGGCAAGACTTATTATGAATTAAAATCATTTCAATTGGCTTTAGAATTTCATTTGAAATGTTTGTCAATTGAAGAGAAATCTCTCGCTCAAGATCATCCATCGATTGGTCAAAGTTATTTTCATATTTCTCGAGATTATCTTGCTCTTCAACAATATGACAACGCATTGAATTATGCTTTCAAAGCTATTCAACAAACATCACAATTCGATTTCACTAATCTTTATACATTTCATCGATTTATTGCCGAAATTTACTTTGAACAAGAACAATTTCAACAAGCTTTAGAATATTTCGAAAAAAGTCTCGAGTTTGTTGATGATCAAGACAAATCATCGATGACTGTTGTTTACTATCGAATAGGTTCTATTCATCAACAACTATCGAATTATAGTCAAGCTTTGATTTTCTTTAAGAAAACACTCGATTTAGAATTGGAAACACTTGATCATGATGCTCAAACAATTGCTACGACTTATTCTCGATTGGCAACGGTCTATTTTCATTTAAATCAACTGACTGATGCTTTAGAAATGGGTGAGAAAGCATTGAATCAATTGTTAAAAACTCTATCATTTCATGATCCCGAAGTGAATGACGCAAGACAAGTTTTAGATCAACTCAAAATCCTTCAACTGCTTCGAGAATAAAATAAAACTCATTGGTTAAAATGTAAAGAGAACGAAAGAAAACATGAGACACGTGTGTTATTCACTTCTTCCGACTTGTTGTAAACTCCCGTTTGTGTGTGTTTCGTTTTCTTTTTTTTTTTCTATTTCGTTTTGCAAAGATGTCAGAAGAGAAAGCAATTATTTGTATTTGGCTTGATAATAAATTAATTCAATGTGAAGAACATGTCGATGTTCAAATCGAACTTCGTGCAACTGCCAAAGATTTTCAAAGATTTCGAGATTTCGATGAATGTTTGGATTTTATCACAGATCAAGATGAACAATGTCGAATATTTCTCATAACTTCAATGAATATTGGTAAACTTCTTGTTCCACTTGTTCATCTTGTCGAACAAATCGAATCGATTTATTTGTTTTGTTCATCGAAAACAACTGACAACAACGAATGGACACAACAATATTCCAAAATCAAAGGCATTTTTCTCGATGTCAAATTAATTTACAATCGTTTTCTTAAAGATACATCGGTTCGAGATCATCACAAAGAAGAAGAAGTGTCGATTTCATTTCTTTCGTCGCGTGACATAACGTCAGTTGACGTCAATCGACAAGATCCAACATTTATGTATTTTCAATTATTAAAAGAAATTCTTTTGACTGATCATTCACTTGAAAACGAAGATTTATCACGCAAAGAAATGATTGATTTCTGTCGAGAAACATGTGCAAATAATCCATCAGATATCGTTCTCTTAGATGAATTCGAACAAACATTTATTCCTGAAATGTCCATTTTTTGGTATTTAAAAGAATCATTTCTATTTCAAATGTTAAACAAAGCTCTTTGGTCGGTTGAACTCGATGTTTTATATCGATTTCGATATTTTCTTCGTCATTTATACAATCAAATTGTTAGTGAAGCAGAAAAACAACGAAGTCAATTGTCATCATCGATTGTTGTTTATCGTGGACAAACGATGTCCGACAAACAAATCGAAAGACTCAAACGAAATCTCGGTGGTTTTCTTTCGTTCAATAATTTCCTTTCGACTTCATTTAAACGACAAGTTGCGTTGAATTTTCTGTTGGGTTCATCGAATGGTGTTCTCTTTCAAATTCAAATCGATCCTAAAATTCAACGATTTCCCATTGTCAACATCGAATTAATTTCTTATCTCATCAATGACGAAGACAACGAACAAGAATTGTTATTTACAATGGGAAGTGTTTTTCGAATTCTTTCCATTGAAAAAACACCGAATTATTATCTTGTTGAATTGACATTGAGTGAAGATGTCGATGAACAATTAGCGAATTATACAATTCAAATGAGAGATAAAGTTCGAACGAATCATTCATTTTTATCTTTATTAAAATTAATGGATGAATTATCTCAATCGAATTATGTTGATCAATTCAATCAAATTTCTAAACAAGATTTTTCGTTCGTTTTCAATCAACCGTTACTCGCTTTAATTCATCAAACATTTGGTTCCATTTATTTATCTCGAGGTCAAGCCAAAGAAGCTTTCGATCATTTAAATCGTTCGTTACGAATTCCTGTCAACAATTCTATATTAACAAAAACCTATAATCTTCTTGGAGCAGCTTGTTTAGTGTTTCGTGCTTTTAAAGATGCGATCGAATATTCGCAATTAGCCGAACAATGTCAATCGAATGCAACTGATCCCGATATATCAGCGATTATTACAGCAAATAAACAGTTAGCTAAAGCTTATGAAGAACAAGACGAATATTTCAAATCAATTCAACATTTAAAACGTGTTGAAGAATTACAACAAGGACATTTCGGACAAAATGATCCGTCATTAATTGAAACTTTTGGTTTAATCAGTTCGATTTACATTAAAATGGAAGATTTCACTCAAGGTTTTGCTTATCGTCAAAAAACTATTGAATTAGAAGCGATGACAGCTGAATTGAATCCGGAAGTATCAGCTGATTATTCAATAAAAAATGGAATTCTTTTTGCATCTCAACAACAACATCAACAAGCATTGATCTATTTTAATTCAGCATTGGAAATTCAACAGAAATATTATTTATCCGATAATCCAGCCATTGCTAAAACATGTAATCATATTGCTCAAACTTATGTCAATTTAAATCAATATCAACAAGCCATTGAATTCTATCAACGAGCTTTAGAAATCGAACAAAATTCATTATCATCCGATCATTATTTAATTCCTCAGAGTTATCATAACATTGCCAAAGTTTATTTTGCTCAATCATCATGGATTTCAGCGTTGGAATATTCACAAAAAGCCGTTGAAAAATTGAAAACAAATTCCAATCGAAATACATATCTATTAGCTTATTATACGTCTTATATTGGTCTTATTTATCAACAACAAAAAGAATATGAAATTGCTTTGATTTCTTATGAAGAAGCCATTCAAATATTTGAATTTAATCAACATGAAGGTGATGGAATATTTCTTGGTGTTTATTTTCGAACAGGTCAAATTTATCAACATTTAAGACGATATGATCATGCTTTGAAATGCTTTCAAAAAACTCTCGAAATCGAATTAAAAGTGTTGCCTGAAAATGATGTTGGAATAGCTGAAACATATTCTTCACTAGCCGATGTTTATTTCTCTTTAAAACAATTCGATCAAGCCATTTCTTTTGGTGAACAAACACTTCAACAATTACTTAAAACCTTACCAACAAATAATTTTAAAGTCTTTCAACAAAAAATGAAACTATCGGCTATCAAACAAAAAGCATTACTAACTTAGAACAAAATTGATCTTTTCATATTTTTGTATAAATTTGATTTATTTGAGACAAACATCTAAAGCTTGTTGAAGTCGAATGAATTTGGGATGATTGGTTGGAATTTGATTGTTTAAATAGATGTTTTTCGTTCGTTCTAACAAAGGAATCGAAGAAATATTCAAACCCATTTCATGATAAGTTAAAGCAACTTCAACGAGACTTTCAGCTAATTGTAAATCATTTTCATCCAAAGATTTTTCACGTATTTCCAAAGCTTTCAAATGATATTTCAAGGCTTGATCATATTTTCGTTTTAATCGATAAATATTTCCAAGATTAATATAAGTTGGAGAGACAAATAAATGATTGTATTTCACTGATTTTAAATAGAGTTTCTCAGCTATTTCATAATGTTGAATAGCACGACGATACGAACCATTTTCTTTTAAGATTCCAGCTAAATTATTATGAATATTAGCTAAATCTAAACAATTCTTTGGATGAATACTTTCGATTAACATTAAATGATACGAATATCTCTAAAAATCAAATTCAATTTCAATTTGAAAAGAAATGAAATGAAACCTGTTTGATATTTCCAATGTTTAATTTCCAAAGAGTTAAACCCATTTTAATTGGATTTTCAGGTTCTAATGAATATTTGTCAATCGAATTTTGAATCAACGTTTGAACTTGTTCGTCAACTTGTTGATCCAAAACGAAGACAAGTGATTTACTTCGAATTTGTTGTAATCGAAAGACAGTCATCGGATAGAAAACAAAATCTCCTTTCTCGTTCATTGATGCAAATGGATGTGAAGTTAAATGTTGAATATGAATTTCAATAATTGTTCCATCTGTTCGAGGACAATCAACTGTTGTAAAGAGAAATGTTTGAACAACAATTAGATTTCCAAGTGCAAGTTTGTGAATTTGTTTAAGATTGATATGTTGTGATCGATAAACAATCAACGGATGATTGGTTATTTCAACTTGTTTTTGTAATCGATTCATATCGAAATAAAGATCTTTTAAATAGAATCGAAATTTCGATAGAAATTGATAATCTTTGACTCGACAAGCTTTATTTAAAGTTTGATTGAGAAATGTATGTTGTCGAGTTAACCACCAGAATGCTTTTGTTGATTGATAATTTCGTTGAAAAGCTAACAGATATTTCAATTCATCAGCATTATTTTCATAGAACAATTTCAATTCGTTGAAGAACAATTCTTTTTCAGGAGCTTTTTGTGATTCAATACGAAAAAGTAAATCGAAAAAGAGAAAATGCCAAACAAAATCTAAATCATCTCGTTGTTGAATAGGTCTCATTTGAACTAATTCATTTTTCGATACTTGTAAATCATGTTCCAATTCGATTAACAATGAATCGAAATCATTGAATAATTTCGTATCTTTCCATGCTTGTCTATCTTCAGGTTGTCGTAAACAAAGAACATAAATCGATTCGATTTGTTGACATTCTCGTTTCAACAATTGAAATTGTCTCGCTAAACGAACTCGACCGATGACGAGAAAAATAATTTCATTTCTTATTGATTTAATATAAGCAAAACATTGTTGTTGATCGGTAAATGATGCTGTCACCGTATTCAACGATTCTAAACGACAATCAAT
>Ga0209922_102008_pt1 | contig 18453 bp, 25 predicted proteins | sample ThiBiot_500_biof_FD_183946 | JGI IMG/M metagenome (GOLD analysis project Ga0209922, IMG submission 183946) | Wastewater bioreactor microbial communities from Cape Town, South Africa - Thiocy_expt_500_biof (SPAdes) | ecosystem: Engineered > Bioreactor > Thiocyanate-remediating > Anaerobic-Aerobic ...
CCGTTGGCGAAGTCGCCGAACTGCGCCTCCCACAGCGTCAGCGTGTTCGGCTCGGCCAGCGAATAGCCGTACTCGAAGCCCAGCACCGCCTCTTCCGAGAGCATCGAGTTGATGACCTCGTAGCGCGCCTGCTGATCGGCAACGTTGTTGAGCGGCGTATAGGTTTCGCCGTCGCGTTCCTGGTCGTTCAGCACCGAGTGGCGCTGGCTGAAAGTACCGCGTTCCACATCCTGGCCGCTGAGGCGGACCGGATGGCCCTCTTCGAGCAGCGTAGCGAACGCCAGCGCTTCGCCGGTCGCCCAGTCGATGCCTTCGCCCGACTCGATCGCGGCGAGCCGGTTGTCCATGAACCGCTTCACCGTCTTGTGGGCGTTGAACTCGGCCGGCACCGCCGTCAGCCGTTCGCCCAGCTTGACCAGGTCGGGGACATCGACGCCGGTGTCGCCGCGGCGCGCACCCTCGACATCGGCGCGCTTCAGGTCCTTCCAGACGCCGTCGAGCCAGTCGGTCTTGTTGGGGCGGAAATCCTGGCCGGCCTCGAATTCACGCTCGAGATGCGCCCGCCAGTCGGCCTTCATCTTGTCGACCTCGTCGGCCGACAGCACACCCTCGGCGGCGAGGCGCTTCGAATAGATGTCGAGCGTCGTCTCGTGGCTGCGGATCTTCGAGTACATCATCGGCTGGGTGAAGCTGGGCTCGTCACCTTCGTTATGGCCGAAGCGGCGATAGCAGAAGATGTCGATCACCACCGGGCGGCCGAAGCGCTGCCGGAACTCGGTCGCGACCTTCGCCACATAGACCACGGCTTCCGGATCGTCGCCGTTCACATGGAACACCGGCGCCTCGATCATCTTGGCGACGTCGGTCGGGTACGGCGAGGAGCGCGAATACATCGGCGCCGTGGTGAAGCCGATCTGGTTGTTGATCACCACATGGATCGAACCACCGGTGCGGTGCCCCTTGAGGCCGGAAAGCCCCAGGCACTCGGCGATCACGCCCTGGCCGGCGAACGCCGCATCGCCATGCAGCAGCAGCGGCAGCACCACCGAGCGGTCGGTCTGGCGCGTATCGGCGAGGAAGCGCCCATCGACCGCCGAACGCTGGTCCTGCTTGGCCCGCGCCTTGCCCAGCACCACCGGATCGACGATCTCGAGATGCGACGGGTTGGCGGTGAGGCTGAGATGCACGTTGTTGCCGTCGAACTCACGGTCCGCCGAAGCACCCAGATGGTACTTCACGTCGCCCGAGCCTTCGACTTCCTCGGGGTAGAAGGCCCCGCCCTTGAACTCGTGGAACAGCGCCCGGTGCGGCTTGGCCAGCACCTGGGTGAGCACGTTCAGCCGGCCACGATGTGCCATGCCGAGCACGATGTCCTTCACGCCGAGCGAGCCGCCGCGCTTGATGATCTGCTCGAGCGCCGGGATCAGCGCCTCCGAGCCATCGAGGCCGAAACGCTTGGTGCCGGTGAACTTGACGTCGAGGAACTTCTCGAAGCCCTCGGCTTCCACCAGCTTGTTGAGGATCGCCTTCTTGCCCTCGGGGGTGAACTTGATCTCCTTGTCCGGCCCCTCCATGCGTTCCTGGATCCACTGCTTGGCTTCGGGATCGGAGATGTGCATGAACTCGACGCCGACGGTCGAGCAATAGGTCCGCTGCAGGATCTCCAGCATCTGGGGAACCGTCGCGTATTCGAGGCCCAGATAGTTGTCGATGAAGATCTTGCGGCCGTAATCGGCCTCGGTGAAGCCGTAGGTCTGGGGATCGAGCTCTGGCGCCGGCTCATCCGCCTTCATCTTCAGGGGGTCGAGGTCGGCATGCAGGTGCCCCCGCATGCGATAGGCGCGGATCATCATGATGGCGTGGATCGAGTCGCGCGTCGCCTGCAGCACGTCGATGGCGGTCGGGGCCGGGGCGTCGGCGGCCTTGGCCTTCTCGACCACCGCCTTCTGGACCCGCACCTGGATCTCGCCCCAGTTGCCGTCGAGCGCCGACACCAGCTCGCCATTGGCCGACTGCGGCCAATCCTGGCGCTGCCAGCTCGGTCCCTCGGCATTCTTGTCGATGTCGGCGGGAGCATCCTCGAGCCGATCGAAATACGACGCCCAGGTCGGATCGATCGAGGCCGGATCGGCCTTGTAGCGGGCATACAGCCCTTCGATGTAATCGGCGTTGCCGCCATAGAGGAAAGAAGAGAGCAAGAACTGTTCGTTCTTTTCTTGTCGGGTCATGTCCAGCGTCGCGAGGCGTGAACCCCGCCATCCTTCTCAAACGCCCGGGAAATGCTCGACCGGGCCCTTTTGCGTTCCGGGCCAACCTGCCCGCAACTTCTTTGTTTGACGTTAAGGCGCGGGAAACCACCCGCGCCCCGTCATCTCATCCAGCCCTCGCCTCAGCCTTTTAGTACGTCGGCTAGGGTTTGGCCAATCCTCGCAGGCGACTGCGACACCTTTATGCCCGCGCGTTCCATCGCCGAAATCTTGTCTTCGGCGCCGCCCTTGCCACCCGAGATCACGGCGCCGGCATGGCCCATGGTCCGGCCGGCCGGAGCCGTGCGCCCGGCGATGAACCCGGCCATCGGCTTCTTGCGGCCGCGCTTGGCTTCATCAATCAGGAACTGCGCGGCATCTTCCTCGGCGGAACCGCCGATTTCGCCGATCATGATGATGGATTTGGTGGCGTCGTCGGCGAGGAACATCTCGAGCATATCGATGAACTCGGTGCCCTTGACCGGATCGCCGCCGATGCCGACCGCAGTGGTCTGGCCGAGCCCGGCATTGGTGGTCTGGAACACCGCCTCATAGGTAAGCGTGCCGGAGCGGGAAACAATGCCCACCGAGCCCTTGGAAAAGATCGAACCCGGCATGATGCCGATCTTGCATTCTTCCGGCGTCAGCACGCCCGGGCAGTTCGGCCCGAGCAGCCGCGACTTCGATTTGTCGAGCCGCGCCTTCACCCGCACCATGTCGAGCACCGGAATGCCCTCGGTGATGCAGACGATCAGCGGAATCTCCGCATCGATCGCCTCGATGATGGCGTCGGCGGCGCCCGGCGGCGGCACATAGACCACCGAGGCGGTAGCGCCGGTGCGCTCCTTGCCTTCAGCGACCGACGCGAAGACTGGAAGCGTCGCCGAGGCATCGAGCCCGGAGGTCCATACCTCACCGGCCTTCTTCGGGTTCACGCCGCCCACCATCTTGGTGCCGTAATAGGCCAGCGCCTGCTCGGTATGGAACGTACCGGTCTTGCCGGTCAGCCCCTGCACCAGAACGCGAGTGTCTTTGTTGACGAGGATCGACATTGCTTCTTCCTGGCTCAGCGGGTCTTTACGGCGGCGACAATCTTCTGCGCCGCGTCGTCGAGGTCGTCGGCCGAGATCACATCGAGGCCGGATGAGTTGAGGATGGCTTTGCCTTCCTTGACGTTGGTGCCTTCGAGGCGCACCACCAGCGGCACCTTGAGGCCGACTTCCTTCACTGCCGCGATCACCCCTTCGGCGATGATGTCGCAACGCATGATGCCACCGAAGATGTTGACCAGGATGCCTTTGACGGCCGGGTCGGCGGTGATGATCTTGAACGCCGCCGTCACCTTCTCCTTGGAGGCGCCACCGCCCACGTCGAGGAAGTTGGCCGGCTCGGCGCCATAGAGCTTGATGATATCCATCGTCGCCATGGCAAGGCCGGCGCCGTTGACCATGCAGCCGATATTGCCGTCGAGCGCCACATAGGCGAGGTCGAATTTCGACGCCTCGATCTCCTTGGCGTCCTCTTCGGTGAGGTCGCGCAGCGGCGAGAGTTCGGCGTGCCGGAACGCGGCGTTGTTGTCGAAGCTGACCTTGGCGTCGAGCACCCGCAGGTGCCCGTTGGCCATGACGATCAGCGGGTTCACTTCGAGCAGGCTCATGTCGGTCTCGACGAACGCCTTGTAGAGCGCCGGGAACACCGACTTGGCGTCTTCCGCCGCCGAGCCGTCGAGCTTCAGGGCCGCGACGATCTCGGCCACGTCCTTGGCGGTGACGCCGACGGTCGGGTCGATATCGACGGCGATGATCTTTTCGGGCGTGTCATGCGCCACCGCCTCGATGTCCATGCCGCCTTCGGTCGAAACCACGAACGACACCCGGCCGGTGGACCGATCGACCAGCAGCGAGCAGTAAAGCTCGCGCGCGATATCGGCGCCGTCCTCGATATAGAGCCGGTTGACCTGCTTGCCGGCCGGGCCGGTCTGCTTGGTCACCAGGGTATTGCCCAGCATTTCCTTGGCATTGGCAGCAACTTCGGCAGCCGACTTCGCCAGCCGCACGCCGCCCTTGGCATCGGCGGGCAGCTCCTTGAACTTGCCCTTGCCGCGACCGCCGGCATGGATCTGCGACTTCACCACATAGAGCGGCCCGGGCAGTTCCAGCGCCGCGGCTTCCGCCTCGTGCGGCGTGAAGATCGCGACCCCGTCGGCAACCGGCAACCCGTAGGTCTTCAGCAGCGCCTTGGCCTGGTGTTCATGGATGTTCATGCTGCTCCTTCGCCTCGGTCCGAGGCCTACGAATTTGTTCCAGTGAAACCGGCGACCAGTTCGCCTGCCCCGGGCGCGATCACGACGCGATCGGCGCTGCAATCGAACAGCGGCGCCATGGCGCCGATGCCGCGGGCCATGCCGTTGGCCTGGTCGAGCGCCGCATCGACGACGCCCACCACGCAGCCGGCTTCGCTCTCCGAACCCACCCGCGAGATCACCAGGGCCTGCGCCTCACGGCCATCGACGCTGATCAGGTAGCGGATGATCGCCGCCTCGGCGACGCCGTCCGCGTTGGTCAGCCACTCGACCGTGTCGCCGATATTGTTGAAGGCCGAGAAGGTCTCGAAGCTGTCGTTCTTGACGCCGAAATCGACGTCGAGCCGCGCATCGCCTTCCGAGACGAACACGTCGAGCCCGTCGTGACCGGGGCAGCGGAGGTCGGCTCCGCCGTCCTCATAGGTCTTGAGCACCGTGCACTCGGCATCGACGATCTTGCTGTAGACGCTCGCAGCCTGGGCGCCGCCGCTGAGGGCGGCGACGGCTGCGAGGGTCAGCAGGGCTGATGCGATGCGCATGGTGGCCTTTCGGTCGGACGGTTGCCGTCAGGCCAGCTTCGGCGCGATCTTCTTGCACGCCTCGACGAGGCCGTTCACCGCCGCGACCGACTTGTCGAACGCCTTCTGCTCGGAGCCGGTGAGCGAGATCTCGACGATCTTCTCCGCCCCGCCGGCGCCGATCAGCACCGGCACGCCGACATAGGTACCCTTGACGCCGTATTCGCCCTTGAGGAAGGCGGCGCAAGGCAGGATGCGTTTCTTGTCCTTGAGATAGCTCTCGGCCATCTCGATCGCCGAAGCCGCCGGAGCATAGAAGGCCGAACCGGTCTTCAGGAGCCCGACGATCTCGGCGCCGCCATCCCGGGTGCGCTGGATGATCTGCTCGAGCTTTTCCTTGCTCATCCAGCCCATCTTGACGATGTCGGGGAGCGGGATGCCGGCGACGGTCGAGTAGCGCGGCAGCGGCACCATGGTGTCGCCATGCCCGCCGAGCACGAACGCCGTGACGTCCTGTACCGAAACCTTGAGCTCGTCGGCGATGAAGTGACGGAAGCGCGCCGAGTCGAGCACACCCGCCATACCGACGACGCGGTTGGCCGGCAGGCCGGAGAACTTCTGCAGCGCCCACACCATCGCATCGAGCGGATTGGTGATGCAGATGACGAAGGCTTCCGGAGCATACTTGGCAATGCCTGCGCCCACCTGCTCCATCACCTTGAGGTTGATCTCGAGCAGGTCGTCACGGCTCATGCCGGGCTTGCGCGGCACGCCGGCGGTGACGATCACCACGTCGGCGCCGACGATATCCTTGTATTCCGAGGTGCCCTTGAGCGTCGCGTTGAAGCCCTCGACCGGGCCGGACTGGCTGAGATCCAGCGCCTTGCCCTGCGGCACGCCGTCGACCACGTCGAACAAGATCACATCGCCCAGTTCTTTGGTTGCTGCGAGCAGCGCCAAAGTGCCGCCAATCTGTCCCGCACCGATCAGAGCGATCTTCTTGCGCGCCATCCACCGAACCCCGTTTTGCTTATGCTGGAAATTGCGCGCCCCTATTAACCCTAGAGGGTGACGGGGGCAAGTCAGCCGTAGGTCCTAGCGGCGCGATCTGCAGCAATTGCATGGCTGCACGGGTCAGATCAGCTGGCGGGCACCGCTTCGCCGCGATGCGCCGCACCCAGATACTCGGCTGACTGCATCTCGATCAGCCGCGACACGCAGCGTGCAAACTCCGCTTTCGTCCTGTCGTCCTGCCCGAGTTCGTCAAGCGGCACGGCAAAGCTGGCCGCGAGCTTCGCCCCACGATCGTACAGCGTATCGACGAGCAGGATGAAACGCTTGGCGGCGTTCGAGCGCAGCCGATCGAACTGCGGCACGTGGTCGATCATCACCGCTTCATAGGCATGGCTGAGCTTGAGGTAGTCGCGCGCGCCCAGCGGTTTATCGCACAAGTCCGTGAACTCGAAGCGCGCCGCGCCCATGGCCGCCCGCGGCACCGGTATCGTCCGCCCCAGCGAGTGGAGTTCCGCCGGCTCGCCCGCCGCCCCACCGGTGAGCTTCAGCCACAGCCGGTCCATCGCCGTATCCACCTCGGGGCCGACCCCGAACCGGTACACCGCCTCGCCCTCGAACTTCAGCCGGCGATAGTCGGTGGGACCATCGAGCTCGACGATTTCGGCATGCTGCTTCAGCTCGGCGATGAACGGCAGCACCAGTTGCCGGTTGAGGCCGTTCTCGTAGAGATCGTCCGGCCGGGTGTTCGAGGTCGCAACGATCGTCACCCCGCCAGCGAACAGCTTGTCGAACAGCCGGCCCAGCAGCATCGCGTTGGTGATGTCCTGCACCTGGAACTCGTCGAGGCAGAGCAGCCGCACCTCCTCGAGCAACGGCTTCACCACCGCCGCCACCGGGTCGGCGCTCTCCGCCTTGCCCTTGCTGGCTTTGCGGAAGGCCGCGATGGCCTCGTGCATTTCGTCCATGAACTCATGGAAATGCACCCGGCTTCTTGTCCGTCGGCGCCAGCCCGTAGAACAGGTCCATCAGCATGGTCTTGCCGCGCCCGACCTGCCCGACGAGATAGGCGCCGCGCACCGGCGCCGGTGCGCCGAACAGGCCACCGAGGAACCAACGCGACGCCTGCTGCGCGCCGAGTTCACTCGCCACGCGATCAAGCGCAGCCGCGGCCTTGAACTGTAATGGATCGGGCGTCAACGCGCCGCCCTGGGTCAGCGCGTTCAGTCGGTCGGTAACTGGTGTGCCCGCGTGCCCCCGCCGCTGGCGTGACATCACGGAGCGCGCTCAGCCAAAAAGGCTGCGGTTTGGCGGTTCGAGCGCGCGACCATTCGGAAGGCTATCCGACCATCGTGATGCCCTGGCCGCCTGCCAGGGTGCCGATGAACTGGCTGCCGCTATGGATCAGCGAAGCGACGATATCGCCGTTCTCGTCGAACAGCTGCACCTGGTTCCCCACCAGTTGCCAGCTCGCCACCACCTTGAGGCCGTTGAGCGCGCAGCCCGGCGTCGAAGCGCGGTAACGCGAGGTGCCGGATTTGGCCGTCTGGGTCAGGTTGAGCTTGCACTGCTCGGCCCCACCACGGTCCAGCCCCCGAGCAGTTTTTCGACCGTCAGGCCAGTGGAGAGATCGCGGCCCGCCGCCTGCGGCACCGAGCCGAGCCGAGCGAACGAACCATCGGCGTTGGCGACCTGTGCCGGCTGCCCGATCTGTCCGGGCTGGCCCGGCGTCAGCGGCGCCGGCTGGGCCAGCGACGCCTGCTGCACGGTGCTGCCCGGCAGGGTGTTGAGATCGGAACTCGCCACCGACGAATCCTGGATCGGCGCGATGGTCTCGGTCGCTGCGATGCTGGTCGTGGTCACGCCGCTCGAGGCGCAGCCGCTGACGAGGAGCGCCAGTGCACCTACCACGGCAATGGAAACGCCAGTGCGCTTCGAACTCATCATCGGCCCTGCTCCGCCAGATGGTTAAGAATTGGTGACCGGCGATACAGCCTGAACGGCAAAGCCGTCAACCGCCAAAGCCCCGCTTCCCCTATGCAGCGATCAATGTGGCGGAGTTAGGGAGCGGGCGCTTGCTGCCCCACGCTCCGACAGCTGCTACCGCTTCACCATCTCCGCCACGAGGGCCTCGGCGAGGAGCTTCCCATCCGCCGCCTCTTCCTCCGGCAACTCGATCGGAATGCCCTTGGGGCCGTACACCCCGGCGAGCCCCGGCAGGCCGTGCTCACCACCCTCCTTGGGATGAAAGCCATGCGCCTTCAGCGCCGCGATCAGCACGCGGGCAACGGACGGATCTTCGATCTCGGCAACGGTCTCGTACAGCTTATGCGAACTCCCACCCAGAGCGTTTCCAGGAAAAGTCTGTGAGACTTTCCGGTTCGGAAACGCGACAAACCAAGGACTACGCGAACTCGCGCGTGACCATCATCTGCTTGATCTCGGCGATCGCCTTGGCCGGGTTCAACCCCTTCGGGCAGACCTTGGCGCAGTTCATGATGGTGTGGCAGCGATAGAGCTTGAACGGGTCCTCGAGGTTGTCGAGCCGCTCCTCGGTCGCCTCGTCGCGGCTGTCGATCAGCCAGCGATAGGCCTGCAGCAGCACCGCCGGCCCGAGATATTTCTCGCCGTTCCACCAATAGCTCGGACACGAGGTCGAGCAGCAGGCGCAGAGGATACATTCGTACAGGCCGTCGAGCTTGGCGCGATCGTCGCGGCTCTGCAGCCACTCCTTTTCCGGCGTCGGCGTCGTGGTCTTCAGCCACGGCTCGATCGAGCGGTGCTGGTCGTAGAAGGTGGTGAGGTCGGGCACCAGGTCCTTGATCACCGGCATGTGCGGCAGCGGATAGACGCTGATATGGCCGGCGAAATCGTCCATGCCCTTGGTGCAGGCCAGCGTGTTGGCGCCACCGATATTCATCGAGCACGAGCCGCAGATGCCCTCGCGGCAGGAGCGGCGCAGCGTCAGCGTCGGGTCGACCTTGTTCTTGATCCACAGCAGGCCATCGAGAACCATCGGCCCGCAATCGTCGAGATCGACGAAATAGGTGTCGAGCCGCGGGTTCTCGCCGCTGTCCGGATCGTAGCGGTAGACCCGATATTCCTTGAGCCGCGTCGCCCCCGCGGGCTTCGGCCAGGTCTTGCCAGGCATGATCCGCGAGTTCTTGGGGAGCGTCAGTTCAGCCATGTCTCAACCTACAACCTTGCACGTCTTCAGCGCCGCGGCCGACGTATTTGTCACCGCCATCACGTCATTGGCGCTCACATTGCCGATCACCGCGGGATCGAACAGTTTGCCCGGATCGGTCTGGGCATAGGTCGCGAGCTTCATCAGCTCGGGCTTCAGCTTGCTCGACAATTCCTTGGCATAGCACTGGCAGCTTTCCGCCGTGGCGCCGGGCACCTTCGAGCAGGCATCGGCCACTGCCTGCGCATCCGCCGACAGCCCGCCGCAGCCGGTGAGCCAGAGCGTCGCGAAGGCCCCGGCGACGAGTCCGATGGCTTTCATGGGAATGACCGACATGGGCGAAGTCCTCAGTAGTTGGGCTTGCAGATCTGGTTCGATTTGGCGACGTAGGTGTTATAGGCCGAGTATTGCCCCTCAGGCGGCGACTTGCCCTTCATCGAGGCGATCACCATCGCCATGAACTCGCTGTCGATCAGCGTCATCGCCGCATCGGCCTTGCATGAGCAGAGCGCATCGTCCTGAGCGATGCCCATGCAGGTCTTGTAGAAATCGGCCTTCTGCGCCTCGCTCGGCGCTGCCGCCTGTGCCCCACCGACCATCAGCCCCAGCGCTGCGAGCGCCACCACGAACGTCTTCATCCTAGCCCCGTTTCTCACCGCAATTCTTTGCGGATCATCAGTTTCAAACCCGACCAGATTTCGCTGACCGCAGCCACCTTGATATCGACCAGCCCGATCGGCAGCACCACCTCGCGGATCACATCCTCGGTGATGTCGGTCGGCACTTTCGATGCCTTCTTCGGCCATGAAACCCAGATCACCCCGTCGCGGCTGATCGCCTCCATCAGTGGCCGGGCATTATCCTCGAGCACCCCGCGCGACGCGGTAAAGCCGTGCACGAAATCCCAGCCCGTGCTGCCGCGCCATGCATCCCACTGCGTGTCGCGCACTTCAGCAAAATCTCGCGCCGACCTCAGCTCGCCCAACTCATCCGGCAGCCCCAGAAACAGCACCCGCTGCCCGTCCTTCAGCCCGAGCTTCTGCGGCAGCGGCGTGCCCGAATAGCCCGCTGCAACGGTCATTCGGCCACCCTGAAGAAACTGATCCGACCAGGATCCGCGAGGCTATCGCCGGAACCCGCACTGTCTTGGACGCAGTTCTCGAATCGCATCGCAACATCGGGGCTCATCAAGACGTCACATGACGTGCGCAGTAACGCCCCTCCGGTGCCGAAGGGGTTAACCTGGGAGAGCTGCAACTTCCCAGCCGTCAGGCGAAACGTACCGACTTCGTCGTGGCCTTCAAGGTAACTCCAGGACGCTGAGGTGACCTCGCCTCCCTTGCTGAAACAAAGACTTGAGCCATATCCCGCGTCCGGAGGCGTCTCGCTCATCCAGCATCCTAGGAGCGCCTCGCCGATTTCCTTCTCCGATGCGGGCCGAACCTCTGCGCCGATCGCCGACGAGCCGACCATCAAGGTCACAGCGAAGGCGGCGAGAAGATTCACCTCAGTACACTCTCGCCTTCGGCGCGATCTTCTTCAAACTGATCCCGCCTTCGCTCTCCGGCGTCAGCGGATCGACATGCACCGGGCGATAGCCGAGCGTCACCTTGCCGGCGCCATCGATCCAGCTCAGGGTGTGCTTGCGCCACTCGACGTCGTCGCGGCTCGGAAAATCCTCGTGCGCGTGGGCGCCGCGGCTTTCGTGCCGGGCTTCGGCCGAGACCACCGTGGTGGCGGCGCAGGCCATCAGGTTCTCGAGCTCCAGCGTTTCCACCAGGTCCGAGTTCCAGATCATCGAGCGGTCCGAGACCTTGAGATCGTTGAGCTCGCCATAAAGTGCGGTGATCCGCTCGACGCCCGATTTCAGCGATTCCGAGGTGCGGAACACCGCTGCGTCTTCCTGCATGATGCGCTGCATCTTGTCGCGCACCTGGGCCGTGGGCGAGCTGCCATTGGCATGGCGCAGCCGATCGAAGCGCGCGAGAATGCGCTCGTCTTCCGAGGCGACGACGGCCGGCACCATGGCGCCCTTGTCGACGACCTTGGCCGCCCGCAGGGCCGCCGCCCGGCCGAACACCACGAGGTCGGTCAGCGAGTTCGAGCCCAGCCGGTTGGCGCCATGCACCGAAGCACAGGCTGCTTCGCCCGCCGCCATCAGCCCCGGCACCACGCGATCCGGATCGCCTTCGGTCGGGTTCAGCACCTCGCCGTGATAGTTCGCAGGGATGCCGCCCATATTATAGTGCACCGTCGGCAGCACCGGGATCGGCTCGCGCGTCAGGTCGACGCCGGCAAAGATCTTGGCGCTCTCGGTGATCCCCGGCAGCCGCTCGTGCAGCACTTTGGGGTCGAGGTGGTCGAGATGCAGGAAGATGTGGTCCTTCTTCGGGCCGACCCCGCGACCCTCGCGGATCTCGATGGTCATGCAGCGGCTGACCACGTCGCGGCTCGCCAGGTCCTTGGCGTTGGGCGCATAGCGCTCCATGAAGCGCTCGCCTTCGGAATTGGTGAGATAGCCGCCCTCGCCGCGGGCGCCTTCGGTGATCAGCACGCCCGCACCATAGACGCCGGTGGGATGGAACTGCACGAACTCCATGTCCTGCAGCGGCAGCCCGGCCCGCGCCACCATGCCGTTGCCGTCGCCGGTGCAGGTATGGGCTGAGGTCGCCGAGAAATACGAGCGGCCATAGCCGCCGGTCGCCAGCACCACCAGCTTGGCGCGGAAGCGATGGAGCGTGCCGTCATCGAGCTTCCACGCCATCACCCCCTGGCAGGAACCGTCGGCGCCCATGATCAGGTCGAGCGCGAAATACTCGATGAAGAACTGCGCGTTGTTCCTGAGCGACTGGCCATAGAGCGTGTGGAGAATGGCGTGCCCGGTACGGTCGGCGGCGGCGCAGGTGCGTTGCACCGGCGGGCCATCGCCGAATTCCGTCATGTGGCCGCCGAACGGCCGCTGGTAGATCGTGCCCTTGTCGGTGCGCGAGAACGGCACGCCGTAATGCTCGAGCTCGTAGATCGCGGCCGGCGCCTCGCGCGCCAAATACTCCATGGCGTCGTTGTCGCCCAGCCAGTCCGACCCCTTGACGGTGTCGTACATGTGCCACTGCCAGCTGTCGGGGCCCATATTGCCCAGCGACGCGGCGATACCGCCCTGCGCCGCCACGGTATGCGAGCGGGTGGGAAACACCTTGGTGATGCAGGCGGTGTTGAGCCCCTGCTCGGCCATGCCCAGCGTCGCGCGCAACCCGGCGCCGCCAGCACCGACGATGACCACGTCGAACTCGTGGTCGATGATCTCGTAAGCGGCCATGCGCACTAACCCCAGAAGACGAGCTTGGCGATGGCGCCCAGCGCCACCACGAAGAAGCAGCCGACGAACAGATTGTTGGCGAGCATCGCCCAGCCATGTTCGCCCTTGTCGAAATAATCCTCGATCGTGTCGCGCATGCCGTTGCGCATATGGATCGAGACGTTGACCACCAGCAGCGCCAGCCCGATCGCGACGAACGGGTTGCGCGCCAGTTCGATCATCTCGGCCGGCGCCCGGGTCGCGAGGCTGACCACGAACCAGATGATGAAAATCGAGAACACGATGTTGATCGCGCCGGTAATGCGCTGGGTGATGAAGTGCCGCGTCGAGGCCTTGGCCTTGCCGTAGCGCGTCGCCGGGTTCTGGATCTCTGCCCGCGTGGGTTTGCCGAGAACGCTCATTTGAACCACACGAAGATTGCCCAGATGATCAGCGTCATGAGAATCGAGGCGCCGAGCTGGATCCGCACCGCCAGCTCGCGGCCGGCCGGATCCATTGCCCTCGCGGTATCCCAGACGAAATGCCGGATTCCGCCGAACATGTGGTGGAACAGCACCCAGGTGTAACCGAACAGCACCAGCTGCCCGAGCCACATGCCGAACAGCCAGGTGACGAAATCGAAGAAGCCGCCGCCGATCGCCGCTCCCACCAGCCACAGCACCAAGAGCAGGGTGCCGCCATACAGCGCTATGCCGGTCGCGCGGTGCACGATCGACATCGTCATGGTGAGGGTAAAGCGGTAGATTGAAAGATGCGGCGAAAGCGGCCGTGAAGAAGGAGCCATGCTAGTCTCGCGCCTCGCCCGCCGGGAGAAGGCCGGGCGCTCCAGTTTGGAATGGTTCGAGACTTCTAGCGGCGCTTTGCGCCGAGGTCAAAGGCTCAGCTTATGCCGAGCATTGCACTTTGGTGCTGCTATGCGCCCAGCGCATTACCGGCGCGCCGGGCCGAGCACCTCCGGCGCGGCCCGCAGCGCTTCGAGCGTGAGCAACAGGCTCAGCACTCGCTCGCTGCTGGGTCCGGACGCCACCGGGGTGGCGGACGAAAGCGTGGCGGAGGCGATCAGCCTTTGGCTGTCTTCCGCCAGGACATCCCGCACCAGGTTGCCATTCATCGCGAGGATCGCGACGGCAATGACCATTCCTGCTGCGAGTCTGCCCATCTCTTTCGTCCTTGTTGCGGGCGATCTCTGTATTCGAGATTTCCGCTGCTTGAGGAGACTTCTAGCTGCCGGCTGTTGGCCCTGCGCTGAAGCCGCTATTCACAATCGGTTCAGCAACGCATGATCTTTGTGCCGGTTCCCAAGGGAGAGACGACGTGAACGAAAAAGTACGGGTGCTCGGCGAACAGGTGCTGTCGGACAACTGGGGCCTGGTGAAGAAAACCACCATCGAACTCAAACGCCGCAACGGCGAATGGCAGCGCCAGGTGCGCGAAACCTATGATCGCGGCGACGGCGCCGGGGTGCTGCTCTACAACCGCGCCCAACGCACCGTCATCCTCACCCGTCAGTTCCGCTTCCCGGTCTTCGCCCACGGTGAGGCGGGTTATCTGATCGAAGTGGTGGCGGGAAAACTCGACGGCGACCACCCGGTGACTACGGCCAGGAAGGAAGCCGAAGAAGAATCCGGCTACCGCGTCCACGATGTCGAACTGGTGATGAGCGCCTATATGAGCCCCGGCTCGGTCACCGAGAAGCTGTCGCTGTTTCTCGCCGAATACGACGCCGGCTCGAAAGTCTCCTCCGGCGGCGGCCTAGAGGATGAGGGCGAAGACATCGAAGTGCTGGAACTCGGCATCGACCAGGCGCTGCGCATGATCGAGACCGGCGAGATCGCCGACGCCAAGACCATCATGCTGCTGCAGCATGTGCGGCTGAAGGGGATCTTGTAGTGCTTCCCCCAACGGCACCTCCCGCTGGACGGGGAGGATGGGAGGAATGCACGGAGCCCGGCGCCAGCCGTGTTCAGTTGCTCGCGACCGCGAACGGATCCGCATCCACATCCAGCGTCGCATAGCCCTCGGGCAGCTTCACCGTGAACTCGGCCGCGGTCTCCCGCGGGTCGAGCATCAGCATCGACAGCATCTGCGCTTTGGCCAGCGACGGTGCTTGCCTCGCGCCACCGACTTGCGGCTGGCTGGCCAGCACCGCGAGCGGCAGAGCCAGCGCGACAAGTCCGGCGGCGGCGACGATCAGCTTGATCTGCATTTCGGGACCTCAAAACCTGGCGCATCCAGCGCGCTTGTTGTCCCCTTCTAGCCCCCTTCGGCCGAACTCGCCTTGAACCCGTCGTTCATGTTCGGTTTAGGCCCGGAGGCGCGGCTAGCGCTCGCCCCGCAACACCCTTGCCTCCCGCAGGTTGAGGTATGCCTTCGGCACCGGCTGGGCGAAATAATCCATGGTGAACTCTTCCCCCAGCTCCACCGCCCGTCCACAGCGCATCTGCCGGCCATCCGGATCGATCACCACATTGGGGTCGGACGAATGGTTGATCAGCCCGTAGCTGGTCCGCAGCGGCCGGACCAGCAGCAGTTCGGGCGTCACCGCGTTCCACTCGAGCGTTTCGAGGACTTCGGGGAACCGCTCCCATTCGACCAGTTGCCCGTCGAGCTCCGCCAGGAGCTCCCCGGCCTTGCGTGCCCGGCTGCTGAACAGCCCGCGCCCGGCGATGGGGCTCGGCCCCACCACAGCATCGGCGACGGTCGGGATGAAGGCCCCGTCGCCGAGAAATACCTCGGTAAAGCTGTCGATATTGAGGTTCATCTTGCCGCCTCCTCGAGCAGTCCGCTGAGCTCTTCCGGCTTGTCGACCGGCACGTCGTGGCCGCATGCGACTTCGCGGACCGTCCACCCGGGCTGAGTGCGGAAACCATCCGCGATGCCCTGAAAGCCGTTCCAGCCGGTCGCCACGATATAGGTTCTGGTCGGCACCTTCTTGTAGGCGCCTGTGACCTTCAGTCGCTCGGTCAGCGTTGCGGTCGGCTGCGGCGTCGCCTTGCTGTCGACCCAGGCGCGATCGGCCTCGTCGAGATAGTCGCCCGGCGAGGATGCCGGCGCCTCGGTCAACTGCCCGCTGAGTTCCCAGCCGGGTGCGAAATCGGTGAAGCCCTGTCCGTCCTCGGGCACGAAGGCATCGAGATAGACGATCGAGCGCACTTTGCTGCCGAGGCGCTCCACCGCCCCGGTCGCAACGATCCCACCATAGGAATGCGCCACCAGCACGATGTCCTCGAGATCGTTCCACAGCACTTCGTTGACGATGTCGTCGACGTGGATGCTCAGCGTGATCGGCAGCCCGTTGAGATGCGAGCGCTCCGCGAGGCCGCTCAGGGTCGGGGCATGCACCTTGTGGCCGCGCGCCCGCAACCGGTCGATGACCCGCACCCACGACCAGCTTCCGGTCCAGGCTCCATGCACGATCACGAACGTCGCCATCCCTCATCCTCCAATGATTGCATTTTGCAAGTGATTGCGTTTTACAACCAATGATTGTATTTTGCAACCATGGAAAACCCCGATGCGTCTCCTCACCGTTCCGGCTGTCCGATCAATCTTGGGCTCGAGGTCTTCGGCGACAGATGGAGCCTGCTGATCGTCCGCGACATGATGTTCGCGGGAAAGCGGCATTTCCGCGAGTTCCTGGCCTCGGACGAGGCCATCTCGACCAACATTCTCGCCGACCGGCTGGCAAAGCTGGTCGAGGCCGGCGTGCTGACGCGCGCCGACGATCCCGCCCACAAGCTGAAGGCGATCTATTCGCTGACCGAGATGGGGATCGAACTGCTGCCGATCGTTGCCGAGATCAGCCGCTGGAGCCGCAAATACCAGCCGGTCGATCCTGAGCTTGCCGCGACCGGCGAAGCTCGCGATCGCGGCGGGCCGGGCGCGGTTGCCGCCCAGATGGAGGCCCTGCGGCGGGTCCACCTGAACGGCGAAAATTAGGCGCTTCAGACGTTCATGGTCGGAAGGCGCACCGGCTAGACGTACTCGACCAGTTTCTTGTCCGGATCGTAGGGTTGGTCGGAGACCACTTTGGTCACTGCCTGCCCGCAGACCATCTTCTTGTTCATTGCGTCATACGCATAGCTGGCAGAACCGTGCAGCACCCAGCCCTCGCTCAGCGCCTTGGTAACCTTGTGGCAGAAGGCGGAATCGTCCTCCCCCGAGAGGAACCGATAGATCAGCATGCACTACTCCTTTTGCTCGCCCTCTTTGCCCCGGGCGATTGAAATTGCGTCCAGTTACCGCTAATCCGCTGCGGTATGGATCGGTTTCCAGCATTTTTGCTCGACGGCTACAAGTCGTTCATGTCCGACCGCTACGACCCCGAACAGGGCCGTTACCGGGAATTGGCTGACCGGGGGCAATCCCCGACCACCATGATCATTGCGTGCTGCGACAGCCGCGCGGCGCCCGAGACCATCTTTTCGGCCGGGCCGGGCGAGATGTTCGTGTTGCGCAACGTCGCGAACCTGGTGCCGACGTTCCAGCCCGATGGTGGCCAGCACGGCACCTCGGCGGCCATCGAGTTCGCGGTCGCCGCGCTCGAGATCTCCAACATCGTGGTGATGGGCCATGGCCGCTGCGGTGGCATCAAGGCGGCGCTGGCTCCCGATGCCGGCCCCCTGGCGCAGGGCGATTTCATCGGCAAGTGGATGGCCATGCTGGCGCCGGTCGCCGACGAGGTATCGAAATACACCCTGCTGACCAACAAGGAGCGCCAGACCATGCTGGAGCGCTTCTCGATCCGCAACTCGATCAACAACCTTCGCACCTTCCCCTACGTCAAGCGGCTGGAAGACGAAGGCAAGCTCGCCATTCACGGCGCCTGGTTCGACATCTCCACCGGCGAACTCTGGGTCATGAACGACGACGGCGATTTTTACCGGCCGGACGTCTGAGGCTGGCCGGCAGATACGGCACCGGTTAGCGGCGCTTCCACCAGTAGCGCATATCCGGCAGCCGGGCCTCGTTCCTATCCCCGTTCGTCGCCTCCACCGACACGAACCCGTGCTTCTCGTAGAACGCCCGTGCCGCCGCGTTCGCAGTGAAACACCACAGGGTCAGCTCGACATTTCGTGCCTTGGCGTCCGCCAGCAGCGCCGTGCCCACGCCAGCACGCCGAACATCCGGGTCGAGATAGAGCTGGGTGATCCAGCCCTCGTGTTCGGCCATGAAGCCGAGCAGTTGCCCGTCGCGTTCGGCCAATGTCACCTGCTGCTCGCCGATCAGCACCTCGCGCACGAACCACAAGTCCTCATCCGCCGTGTGCAGCTCGGGCAGGAAAATCAACACCGCTCGCGAGCGGCGGAACAGCGTGGCAATGGCGGACGCATCTGCGGCGACGGCTCGCCGAAGCATGATCATGCCGGCTTCCGTCGCCGGAGCCGCGGCCCGAACACGTTGATCAGCAGACCGCCAAACACCAGCACGCTGCCGATGATCTCCACTTCGGTGATCGCCTCACCGAGAAACAGCGCAGCACCCGCAATCCCCGCCACCGGCACGAACAATGCGAACGGCGCCACCTGTCCGGTGTTGTAGCGGCTGAGCAGCCAGGCCCAGGCGCCGAAGCCGAACAAGGTCGCGATATAGGCCATGAAGGCGATCGAGCCGATCCCTTTGATCGTCAAGTGCGACAGCGCCAGCGGGATGGCTCCCGGACCGTCCAGCAGCAGCGAGGCAAGCAGAAGCGGGATCGGCGGGATCAGCGCCGACCACACCACGAAACCCAGCATGTCGATCCGCCCGGCCGCCTTGCCCACCATGTTGCCGAGGCCCCAGCACCCGGCCGCCGCGATGGTCAGCAGCAGCGGCAACAGCGCCGCCCCATCCAGCCGCTCGACTGCAATCACCCCGATCCCCACCAGGGCGAC
>Ga0209922_102010_pt1 | contig 18436 bp, 10 predicted proteins | sample ThiBiot_500_biof_FD_183946 | JGI IMG/M metagenome (GOLD analysis project Ga0209922, IMG submission 183946) | Wastewater bioreactor microbial communities from Cape Town, South Africa - Thiocy_expt_500_biof (SPAdes) | ecosystem: Engineered > Bioreactor > Thiocyanate-remediating > Anaerobic-Aerobic ...
TACACAAATGTCCCCATCTGAACAATCAGAATTAGCTAAACATTTTTCGTCTAATTTAAATTAGCAAACAGATTATTATTAGAATTGATTTATAAGAAATTCAATAGAAAACATTACTTTTCGAGCCGTAGTAATGAAAATAAACTAATCAAAAATCAAAAATTTTTAGTTTAATAATAACAACAAAAAGAACAGTTACCTCCAATTAGAAGTGAACTTGTTTGATAAACAAAAAAGAAAATAGATTGAATGAATAAAATTTAGTTAACATGTATACTCACATAGATAAGCCAATTAATGCTGTTTGTTGAATTAAACCACTCATCGACTAGCTGTATGCAAAAAAATCGTTCTTATTTAACAAAATTCTATATATAAACGCAATCAATATTGACTATTTTTATATATGCTCTTGATAAAAAATAAGTGCATATTAGGCATGCATTGCACTCAAACTCCCGGGCTCGGCTTTCCCGCTCTTCCCTCGCGCTCCAATTCACATTAAATACACGGCATTTCTAACTAAAAGGCACATGACGACATTACGATTGACTTTCATCGAACAAATTCAATTGAGCAAAACTAAAGCAAAATGTCGTCATGCTACGATTGTATACACGAATGTTTAATACCTCAGTAGATGATAACAGTATGTTGAATATAGTTACAGCCGAGAAAATCGAGCCCGGGATTGTTGGTGTCTTCCCGGGTGTAATGCATGCATAGTGTATGTGTCAACACTCATGAAAGGAAAGAAAAAGAACCAACAGATGGCGCACAAAACAAGAAGAGCATATGTATACATATCGATAGATAAATAAAACAAATCAAATGACCAGTAGTGTCGAACTTGTAACTTGAATTCAAATTCAAATTCAAATATCCATTTCTCACCGTGTACACATCTCCGCATTCACCCTCACTTCGGATTTGACAAATGTATATTTGAATTTGAATTTGAATTCAAGTTTCAAATTCGGCATGTATGTTTAGTTTAGAGTAATTAATCGTCATTGAAAGTTAACAATATGCATAGCTATTCACATAGAATGCGATATAATCTCGTACATATCAAACGTCCTTCATATGCCTGTGTTTCAAATAATAGATAATTGTGCAAATCATGTGTATAAGCTGAGATCACGTATCAGCTGTGAATCTGCTCATTTTCTCTTCTCTACAGATGTTTTTTGACATGACAGAACAATAAATCTTCTTTTTTTGTTTTACTTGCCGTTAATTAAAGAATAGCATTATTCTACAGATTATCTGAATCTAATGGACACCATACCAGTCTATGGGAAAATAATAATACAGTAGCGGTAATTATCCATTCTTCGATTGACAATGGATCTCCGTTTTAATATATGTGTATTCACACTGTTGTTCTTCTCATCTATATTCTTTTATTTGGAATTTGAAAAGCATGTTTTTTTAAATAGTTTCATATATATGTAACTTTTCCTTTTTTCACCCTCAAGACGTGATTTTTTTGTTGGTTTCACTCTTCTTATCTCATCTCATCTTTCGTTGATATAAAACTTGAGGACTCTTTCATATTTCTCTTACATTTCCAATCCCAATAACTTACATAAGAAGCAATCTAATTTTCTTACTATTATCATTTATAAAACATGGGTAATGACTGGTTTGCGATAACGATGTAAAGTTATTGAAGCCCAAAATTTCACAACAATCAATATTCCTTTAAGAGGAATAATAGATACTATCGGTAAAGTCATCGAAAAAAATGTAGACAGCGGTGCTACGATTGTTTCATGGTCCGTTACTTTCATACAACATTTCCAGTCTTATTGGTACATTTACTTGATTTCAATTACAATAATTATCGCTTGTATTCGAAGAAAATAATTAGGATTAGTTAATATAGTGAATACTCTAATTGAACTTACTAAAGGTTTAATTAACCATCAAACCAGTGTTCAACCATCTCAATAATAGCAAATACAACTACCTTTAACAACTAATCTTTCACAATTTTCACCACAAAAATCTTGGGAGTTCAAATCAACAATGTTTTCAGCACGAACGACATCCTCACCCTCAACACCCTCGATCTCAATTTTCTCTAAATGGTAGTTTTGAATGAATTGCTCTGTATCCATGTTAAGCGTATTATAGAATCGAGTATTCATATTCATTACTAGTCTATGAAGAATACAATATTTATATGCTAAAGTTCGACATTATTTTTTGGAAAACGAAAGGTTTACTATATATCATTTATAAGATTATGCGAGAGTACTATTGGAGATGTGTCCGAATTCCCATATATTAATTGGTATCTTGTCTCAATTCATCGCTGGGCGAGTTTTCTTCTTTATTATTTTTGCTTGCACGAATAGCCATTATGAAAACGAATGGTGCGAGTAGAGATAGTGCAATGGCAGATATTATATTTGTCCATTTAAAACCAACCCAAGTTAGAAGACCACCACCAAGAGCAGGACCTAAGTTTAATTATATATTGAAATATATATATTAGATTCTATTTCAATCAAGTGTACTAACCAATCGTAAGTCCAAAAGTGACACACGCATTATAAATAGAAAAAGTAGTACCGTACATGCTTTTTGAATACTTCTGATCAATAACGAGTGTTAAAGTGGGCAATACAAATGTATCAATCATTCCAACTGAAATACCAATGAAAATCATGCATATAATGATCAATGGGTATGTGTTACTAAAAGATATCTGAGAACAGAGAATAGCAAAATCATTCAAAATGTACAAGTAATATAAAATACTTACTCCAACGAATGATAAAATTCCAACAATTAGACCAATACTTCCAGATAACCATCTAAAGTACGAAAATATATTCACTGAACTATATTATTCGAATTCTTCGTAATTTTTTCAAACGAAAACTACATCTTTTCTTTATTCAGCAAACAAATAGTGTGAAATTAGACTAATAACTCTGATGATCAAAAATGGCTAAAGTTAATATATAAGAAGCCATTGATTTATATCGGAAAAGTTAATTTCACGCAAATGTTTTCTATATAATCAAAAGATGAAAAATATCGTAAAACATATTTCTAGTTGATCAAAATTTCTGAGAACAGTGCTTATAATTTAATATAATAGAAAAGATATCTAAAAGTCTAATAACTGAGAAACAATTGAATATTTCTGTTATAACTCAAATGAAAATACTGATCTCTTAAATCAGCTATTTTTTTAAAAAGGATGAAAAAAGAAGATTACTCTTTGAAACGAGTATTCCATGGGGTTTTGTCAATTACTTACCGTCCTATTTTGTATGAAAGCCAACCAAAAACATTTTCAGTAACAAATACACTGAAAGTCATTGGTAAAAATACAAGACCTATATTTAAAACAAACAGAAATAGGTAAGAGTAACTCTTGAGTATATTATATTTACTTTGACCAATAATCGAGATATTCATGGCAATCATTATATAGATTGGTAAAATAGACTCAAACATTGATACACAAATTTCGATCAGTACAATAATACCTATATAAGAATTTCAAACTTAGAAATTTAGTAAAAACGTTTTGCTTGAAATCACTTGAGATAAGGGCAATTGTTGGATCAGATAAAAGTTTCCATGTTGAAACTATATTCTCATCATTGTTACTGACAGAAGATGGAGATCCATCCGAGTTTATTAATGAAATTGTTTCTTGAGAAGTATTTCCGTTTTGAGATGAATTTGGAGATAAATTTGGTGGTATTATAATTAATGCACGAAATACTAGAAATAAAAAGATAGATTAATATATACATTAATCACAAATCTCTTCGGCAAAGAAAATAATAGAGCAACATATTCTCTCCTTCCAAGGATCTGACATAATTCACAAAGTCATCTATAAGTGTCTTTAATATTTATATACATATATATTATACTTACACGCATCAACGATTATAAGCGCTGCTAAGATTAAAAGTGGCGCTTCTTTGCCGTAGTAATGATACATTACACCGCCATATACCATACCCACTAAAGTTTTTCAAAAAGATCAAATACTAATTTTTATACGACTGTTTTTTGTGTCACTTCATCTGAATGACTTATTACCTGTGCCACCAAACCATATTCCGCCCATTGTACGACCCATAGCTACTCCGCGCTCTGCATCGTCAGGAAAACGTTGAGCGAGTAATGTCATACCTATTTAACAATAACTTGACAGTTTTAACACATTATATTTCTAACTTACCTCCAACGTTGGTGAAAGAACTTCCTGCACCTTGTACAGCTCGCCATATAAGTAATTTTCCATATGTATCTGAGAATGCGAACACTAAATATGAAAAGGTTATTTTGTTTAAGTTTATAATATTTGATAGATTATAGTGTCGATCATTTAAGTCTAACGAACACTAATGCGTTGCATTTTATCAGATTATGACTTGAGTAAGTATTACAATAGAGAAAATACAAATAAACGAAATCAAATATTCAGTTCCACAGATAGTTTAAGGAAGGATATTTTGGTGTAGATAGATGATAAAACTTTGACAATTTTAAGAGATAGTTCTTACTTTTTAGTAGATCGATCGCAGAATTATATTAGAAGAAACTATGTCGACTCGCATGAAATAATACTTATCATTTTAAAACTAGTTTTGTTAAATATTTTACACTAAGATAACCATAAGTTATTAATTGAAGTCACATTCTGCTCAAAGTACTTACTAACTGTTCCTATAAAAGTGACTAAACAACCAAGAAGCATTGGATAACGGGAGCCATATCTATGAATTTCAAAATAGTAATACGCAAGACAAAAAAAAATAGTATTATAAACTTACTTGCGGGTGATAATCGAAACAATTGGACTGCAGATACACTGAAAATAAGACAAAAGTAATCAGTGTTGAATTAAATAAATCGTAGAACACTCAATACAAATCTTATCATATCTAAGTAGATCTGGGTTGTTTTAGTATACTATTTTCATTGTAGCATCGGGACTTTTTAAAGCATATCAGGTCAGAAATTGTACTTCATACGTGAACTGGCCTATTTAAAAAGCACTTTTTTCTCATATGATCCTATCTACAGTCGAGGGAAAAAATTAAAACTGTGTTCGACAACTTAGTAATAGTACTCAGTAGAAAGCTTTTCTAGACATGTCTCTACATATCACATATGAAAAAAGCGTTTGTTTGTGCTAGAGTTAAAAAACATATAAACCTATTTTTTATAAAGTTTGACCGAGGGAAATCGATCATGAGAAAAATGGATGCTGTAGAAACAAAGACTTTCTTTGCAGAAAATTTGAGTTGATTAATGAGATGATCAGTAGTTGTCAATTTTGTGGCACTGAGAGCTAGACGATATTAAGGATTTCATAAAGTTTGTCAACAACTGTTGGCAGAAATACAGTACTATCTCTGAAGAGTAGTTATTCCATCGAGAGCTAAGCGAGTATCAGTGACGAGCATTACTTGTAAATTATCGATGAAAAATTATACTTACTTCAACAAATGCATTGGTAGAAAGAAGAATACCGATCAATCCACTCTCCTAATAATATAGAAAGAATATGAACAATTCATTGTTGTTACAAATACTAGAACTTACACTCATTCGAATGTTTGTTGTATTAGAAGCGTTACTTGGAACTGATTCATTTAGCATTAAAATACAGGGATCATATGATTGTGAAATTTGAGGTTTTTTAAGTCGTGTAGGCTCTTTTTGTGTAAAACTCGATATTGAATTGTCGAAGTTATGTGAAGTTGTAGGAGTGCAGTTATACACTAATATCAGTTCTGGTTCATGGTGTGGTTTAATTTGAGCAAGATAGCTGGGAAGAATAGGAACTAAATAAGAAAGAAAAATGTTATAGAATCTAGATATGCGAGATGTTTTATAATAAGTATAAGTGATACCTGAAGGTAGTATGTATACTCGACGCATAATACGAAGAACATGACTTTTAGCACTAACAGTAACGAAAATGAAGTATGCTCAGCTATTAAGGTAAGTGTTAGTACTCTTTTCATTCCAGTATAATCTCTGAGACTATCATAAGTTAAATGACCCATCTTCATTATGCCTAAATAGACATTTATAAAGATCAAAAAAATCGCTATTAAATATTAATCGGAATTCATTGTACACAGGATCGAGGAAATGAATAGTCTTACTACAAACAAATACTTACCAATACATGAAATCAGCATACAGTCCAAACAGAGTGCAAAAAATATAACAACAATGACGAGAGTAGACGATGACCGAAACGAAATCCATGCGGAGGAAAATCGATTCAGCTCTTCACGAAAATTTACCATTTTTAATCTAAAATGAATAAATGCACATTCAATCTAATAGTGTGGCATATGCCAAATAAATGATTTTTTAAACAGTTACAATAGATTTCTATTTGAAATAGTGGATGATGCAAAATGCGAAGAAGAAAGTTCTAAAATAAAATTTGTAATGTTCCCGAATAAGATAGTGTTTATATACATATATTGAAATAATATCTTGTAATGAGATTCCATAGTTTTTCACTATTACGAAAATAGTGGGACAAATTTAATTCTATTGGATAGAGTATAAAAACAATCATTTGATGGATTTCTTCTACATTTGTTCTTCTGATTTTTAGCAGTCAGAGTTCGAAAAAAGTTGTCGGACAAAAACTATTACTTTTTTTGACTTCGTAGTCTTAATCACAGTTGACAATTCAGTTGGGCCTACGCATTATAATAAAGTCAAGGGACGAAAAACGATTCTTGAATACTTGATTTCTGGTGAACCGTTATGCATATGGGTAAAACAACATTGATTAAACATTTGTTCGCTTGTCTCGCATAATTTATATCTTTCAAACCGTTTTGCAAGAAGCATGTGCTTTATTCAAATGTTTTATTATTTTCAAAGTCTACCTCAATAAAAATATTGAACTATGAGTTCAGAAAATTTCTTACAATCATTTTATTAATTTTATCGAAGCATGGCAACTTTGGAATGGACCATCTGTAATCAAATGTTTCTCAGAACTGTTGAATTTGATTTATATAGACAAACTATTATTTCGCGACTCTGAACTCTATGTATCTGACAAAAAATGATCGATTCATATTCACTGTATATAGATAGCATAGATCGATATGATTTCATCCATCTATTTCTTACAATATCGTTCCATACAAACTATAAATGTACATCGATATTCCTAGAATAATATACATATCTGACTGTTCTCATAATCTGCGTTTACCTTTATTTAATGCGTTTGTACTTTCCAATATCACATGTATTTTAACTTGGTCTTATTTTCAATACTTAAACATATAACTACTGCTCGATTACAAAGAAATTCAAACAGTTTTTCAAGAATCGACTTGATTGATTGTTACTTAACGAAACATATGTGTAAGTGCAATTTGTATTTGTATTTGCGCATCTCTGAGCTTTTTTAGGACCGAAAAAAAATAGTTCAATCAATTACTTGTTCTGTAGCACACACGGTTTAAACTACATACATTGTTTCTTTTAATGAAAAAAGAAAATGCATTCAAATGTGGCAATAGTAAAAATCTAAGTTATGACTCGCATTGGAAAGTGAAGAGTAACATTATGAAAGAAACACACGTTTGCCCTTTCTCCTATTTTTCTTCCGTGTGCGTCCCTCATAATAACGCTAATCGATGAATAATTTCATTGGTCTATTAAATAAATAATTCGAACAAAATTTTACCTATTACGTTGTGAAAATACAATGTCTCTTTAATAACTTCTTTATTATGAAAGTTTACCTTTTTAAGGATACCTTTATTATTTTATGTTACTGTGACGATTTCTAATCCAAAGAGAGAGGTTATCCGAATAGATGAATATTTATTTGTAAAGAAATCGTACCACTAACATACTTTTCGCGTTCCTTATATATCCTTTCAAGCAGTCATCCTATTCCACAATGTTCAACATTAGAGAGTAAGAAGTATTCTCGGTACGAACTGTTTCCCTCCCCCTCCGTTTTTACAGCTCTTCGAGGACACATTCTTATAGTTTTTTTTATGGAAACGATGTTTTGTAGGAGCCTTTTTAATCGCAGTTATTGCAAATAAAAAGAAAAAAAAACATACGCATATATAAACTTGTACACATTCTAATTTTCAACAAAATTTGACGACGAAGACTTTGCACTAGCGAATCATTATAAGAAAGAAATGAAAGAAGAAGAAAAAAACTGAGTGTACTTTCAGAATAATAAAGCAGAAAACAAAAAAAATACTTTTCGAAATAGGTCATTTCTATTATCGTTATATTTCCAAATCGTACCTGATGATGACTGCTTGAGCAACAGTCGAAATCTGGATCGTAAGGAATAACTTGAAAATCTTCCATCATTGAAACCCACTCCCAAGATAGTGTAGGGGAAATGTGCACAAACTATGTTTTATCTTTCATAAAAATCGAATTATGCGCTATCGTCATAAAGAGAGACAGGCAAACGGAGAGAAAGAGAAAGAAACGTATTTTTTTATTTCGAGTTACCTGCATATATCGGAATGTTATCATTTTGCCCTTATTTTATATTTGTAAAAAATTACTAATATTTGATGATTAATAGTGGGGAGAGGGGATGCCTGTATATATTGGTACATTCCTGTTTTAAGGTAAACGCCCGTCTCAGTTAATATTGTTCCGAATAATATCCATATATGACTTTTTTTCTCCTTTCCAAGTAGTTTTCAAATGTTATTGATGATATTTGTATTCATCAATATCTATTTAGTGATAGACATAGATGCCCTTCAAAGTGTGAGACTGGAAACTAATGTAAAAAGAACACATCAACTTTACTTTTTTTTTCAAATGTGGATATTTGCAGCCTGTTTAAAGTGTTTAACTTATACTACTATTTTTAGACCCATTTTCTATAATTCTTTATTAAAAAATTCCTCATAAAATAAATTCTATCGATACATTCAAACAGTGAGTGCACTATAGAATCGCCCGAGTCAAGTATATTTACTGATTTTCAGCACGCAATATTCACATATTCTAATTTTTCTAAGCCATGATTCTACTTAGGGCGTACCAAACGTTAGAACTAAAATCCAACATACAGTTTCTCTGTATATCTTGAGGGATAATATATGATTCGTGGCATTTGAATAGATAGGATTTGAAGTCAATTTATTGAAATCTATTCCAATACTGAAGGAGATAAGTGTGTCAGGGACAAAATTTTCATATTATATATTTGCCCGTGATGAGTCCTAGATCGGGCCTATCTTCGAACTCGATCGAGGCAGAACTGTATGGAAAATTTCAATGTGATATTTTCGCATCTATTTACATATAAACTTGAGTGAAATCTTTTTGAAGACACTATTAAATCCATTTGAGTACCTTCAATGTAACTTCTGTTTTGATTTTAGAGTAAGAATGTCATCTATTTGAATTAGTGGAGATAATTTGAAAAATTTAATAAGTTTTATATATAAATCCAGGGGGACAAGGATTCGCTTTTTCCCCTTGAGAAGTACTGCACATAACAATTACTAAATAATGCATTTGACAAATGAACATCGAGTAAAGCGACATACGAAAATAGACAATTACATCAAATTATTCCTTCAAAATGGATTCCATTGAAATCAGCATCGTTGATTTTAAACAATGATGAACCTTTTTTATTTCGAAAATGATGAATTAATTCGTTGCCGTATAAAAAAGAAAAATAAATGTATTTTTCGCTCAATATCAATTTGACGAAGATTTGACAATGTTTTTGCCCGAATTAACATTAAACTGTTTTCTTCATCATCTGTCATTATTAGTTTCGATACATCATTAAGATATATTATCAGAATATTTTCCTTGCGTAAATTTTCCGTTTGACGTTCAGATAATTCTCTTAACAAAAATGCTTGTTATTCATTTTTTTTGAATAGCAAATTTTCAGTCAGCTGTTTTTTGTCTTTTTTAGTTCAATATGTATGTTGTTGTATGTCTATTTATTTGATCGTATTTTAACTTTAGTAAAGAGAAAGCAGACAACTATACCAAAAATAGAAAGTGGACTTTTGCCCGATGCCGACGATCAAATTCAACAGGCACTTGTTCTTGATAGTTAGAACAAGACGGAAACAGCAGAAAGAATAACTAAAAACTATTCTTTAAAAAAATTCGTTTTTCACTGACAAATTACAATGATACAGTTTTAAGAGTCTTTCCAGATATAGAAATATTTCGTTGTTTCAAATCCATTAAAATTAGTTGCACAAGCATCCGAATATGATCCTATATGTAACAAATCATATTTTTTTAAACAACTGAATTTGTATATTGTTTTTTCATATAAAAAACTTGAGAATGATCCATAAATACCATCGTTTATATAATAAAACATTTTCAAATTATTCATTTCAATTGATGTAACTAAATTCATATAGCCAACAGTAAAATATCTATACAGAAAAACAAACGGTTGTTATGAAATTAAAATTAAATTCTAATTGATTTGAAATATCAAAAGTTTGTTTAGCTATTTGAAATAATGGAATTAATGAATTCGAATCGTTGGTTTTTAATTTAATCAATATTTGGACATACAGCTAAAACTGAATCTAATTCTTCAATTGATGCACAATCAAATCCGCCACCCATTTTCTCAATACTTTTTATTAAAAAATCATTTCCATTTGTTTTAACAGCATAAAATTTGGGGGTTGAGTTGTACTGCTGTGTTAATCAAACCTTAATCCATTTTACGCTTCAAATCAACTACCCACGGAAAAAAATTTACGTCAAACCACCTTATACCGTGGTATTTAAATTTTAACGCGGTTTTGTTCAAGTAAACCGCGACATCGCCTCTTGAAAGACATATAAATTGTAAATATCGCGGTTGCACATATGAAAACCAACAGAAATCGCTGTTTATTAAGACCTTTTTCAGAAATGTCTTTTCTAGCTAAAGAAGTCGAACTGAATCAAAATAAGACGTTCAATCAACTTACATTTCCAAAGTAACCGCAAATAATGTCCCTCTCGAATATCTTTCATAGTAAAGATTACCCTCAAGAACTATCAAAAATAATATTGCTAAGATTATAAAATTAAGTATAATTAAGAATAGGTGATGAAAAACTTGCCTTGTCCTATAAAATACCGAAAAAAGTCAGTTGGTTGTCAGAAATTTTGTTTGAGTTTAAATTTAATAGATAATTTATGGTCAATGATCAAACTTCGTAGGGAACATCGAAAACTGTCAAATCTCGAAGATTTTAATTAAGTTTAACATAAAACCTAGAGTCCAGCTGCTCCGAAAGCTATAAATCATTCATTACTACTTGTGTTACTTTTGTGTACTAGACTACGCTTAATCTTATAATAAGTAGATGAAATACTGAAGGCAAAGACTTTTGCATTCCACTGTAAATGAAAGTGATAATCTTCATCAGATAAATAAGCTGAAGTACTGAGAAAGACACAACTATTCATTTATTTCACTTGAACGAATCTAATACGCACTATTTCAAGGACTTCAATTTTTTTTTCTGGTCAATGGATTAAAAGAAATGATTAATAAACACAATCGAAAAAGATTGGTTAAGTTGTAATATAATGAGAAATGCAATTATTGATCGATCGAGGATTTTTATAATCAGTTTAGGTAGTAAATATTCATAAACAATTCAAAGAGTCAAAACATAATCATCAAAAAATAAAATGAAGTGAATATTGTTTCTCTTCTTGATAGATAACGTCTATTTCGATTTAATAATATTTAATAAATAATTTTCATCATTTTACTCATGTAAAAATAGATCTCTCCTTTTTTAATTTTTTAAAGTATATCCACGTAATGGATAAAGATATCTATGAGTCTATTTTCTGGCAAAACAAGAAGTAAACATGAGATAATAGAATACAAAGAAAGAATAGAGAGAAAATAGAGAAAGACCATATTAGGGAACACGTAAATAAATTAAATTTTTGTATTTGTTTCATTGATTAGTGTCATTATTTACCTGCTAGAAATCATGTTAATTTCCAAAATCCTTAGAGAGAGCACACATCATTCTATCTATCCATCGATTATTTGTTGTTGTATCAGAGAACATACAGAATTTTATGAATAATAAGTTCAATGCATTCTAAAAACATTAATAACGTTTCATATCAAAGATAAATCATCAGTATTCAGATAGAATACGACATTTAATCTTAGTATGAACATAACCATTTGGTCAAGTGGATTATTGAACGACAATCACAAGGTACAGTGTTCGAATCTAACAAGTAGGAGCTTAATTTAAAATTGTAGCGGTATTCTAGCAGATGACCGCGGTTTGACGTCGATTTTTTCCCGTGGGTAGTAGAATAAACTATGGTTTAAATCTTTAGAAATGAATTTTTTCGAAGATTTTTCGTGGATATTCGTACATGAAATTTAAATGTGAGGAGTATGAAAGATATATTAGAATATGCATACAAATATTCTACTTTATTTTAGTACTTTTCCAGAGATCAAAACAGGCGTTTGCTACAGCAGCTTGAAATGACAAGAGGATAGAAAATAAAACAATTTCCTTACAAAATTATGTTTTTCTCTTTCGTTTTCACTTTTTCTTTTATAAAAGAAAACTTTTCACAATTTTGTAATATCCAGTGATGTGCGGATGAATAGTAGTCTTCTAAAACGTAACAAGATTTAATAACTGCGCTTATTAAAATAATTCCAAGTAAAAATGAATAGTTCTGATTTTCTCTGTCGCAATTAAAACCATTGTAAATTCGGTTTGGGTCGGTTCGGACTGACTGTCATCTCATTTCTTAGCGGATCATCCGGTCGAGCTGAAAGTTCGCCTATAAAAATAATATTCAGGAACACACTATTAGGAGACATTACTTGACCATCAATGTAATTTTCAGAAGATGATCTATTATAAATGCATGGGTAAAATGTGCATAAGCTATTTTAAATATCGAACGCAGCTTACTTTTTTATTTATTTTTATCCTACAGGAAAGAGAAATAAACAATCAACTATTATATTCGTATACTCTCTCTACTGTATATAAATAGGTGATTCTTTTTTCCATTTTTCTGTTAACGATGATTGTGGATTAATTATTATCAAGCCTGATGAATTTCGTTTAACGTCACTTGATAATGTTGTATTTGTCAGTTTACATCAAAATATTGAAACATTAGATGATAAATTTCCTTGCGGTTTTCGTGACGTTATGAAAGTAAATGAACCATGGTAGAGATATTTGATTGTTCATGTATTGTGAAACCTATTGCAGGTTAGTATTTCATAAGTTGATTAAAAGTTTTTATTTTATGTATGAAATAATTAGCTCAACAGTTGAACTTCAACAATCTTTCCTCTATTGAAGATAGTTCATTATTATGGACTACAGCTCAAAGATACATAGTTTTACGATGTACGTATACACATTTACATAATCATAATAAAAGTATTTCTGGATACAAAACAGCATCAATAGTCTAATCTAAGTAGTGTTTAATTCTTTCAGATGTATATTAAAATTCATATGCTTTTATAAAAAATTGAAATCATATGTATTAGTGAAAGTTTTCGGAATGATCGGAATTCAAAATTCCAGCGATCCATACTTTCTCATTGAACTCAACATCCTCATATTTTCACTGCATGGCACAATTTTATTAAGACAAAAGTCGCATTTAGTGATGATATCAAACTTACCATGTTGATCTTTCCATGAGAATTACCTATCGATTTCTTCTGAAAATCGATTTCATAGCAAATAATTACTGAAAATCTTTTGTTTTTCTCTACTTTGATCGATGACAAGCATTTTATTTTAAAAGTTTCATTCAATTTATTCAAGCAAGTGTCGGGGATGGCGCAATGGTTATATGCATCTGATTATCAGATTTCAAAAGGTTCGATACATGTCACCAATCACTAGTGTTTGACTCGCTTCTCAAGCGTTCGTAAAAAAACTGTTACCTCACTCAGTTTAAAAGGGGCATCGAAATGATTTTCTTTTCAGGCTACAGAAGCGATGTTCGCATATAGCTATAAGGGATAAGATTCATCTCTTACACTTTAAAAATAAAGCATTATATAAAAACAATGGTACTACTGGCTTTCATAGTACCATGCACCACTGGCTTTTGTGATGACTTTAGAAAATAGCACTACTGGCTTTCATAGTGCTATGCACCGCTGGCTTTTACGGTGGCTAACAAATGGTACTACTGGCTTTCATAATACCATGCATCACTGGCTTTTATGATGACTTTTAAAAAAATGATGCTACTGGCTTTCATAGCATCATGCACCACTGGCTTTTGTGATGACTTTAGAAAATAGCACTACTGGCTTTCATAGTACTATGCACCGCTGGCTTTTACGGTGGCTAACAAATGGTACTACTGGCTTTCATAATACCATGCACCACTGGCTTTTGTGATGACTTTAGAAAATAGCACTACTGGCTTTCATAGTGCTATGCGTCACTGGCTTTTGTGACGACTTTAGAAAAAAAAAAGATACTACTCGTGTTCATTGCTGACAATCACAACCGATAGAGAAAACCGTCTTCTAAAAGCAAAGAAAAAGTAGTCTTTTGTCTTGTCAATGATCCATAGAATCGAAGATTTTGTTCAGCGAGATTGCAGCCTTGTACCTTTATCTATAGAACAAAAAGACAAAATTTGAAAGTTATGAATCTTTTAAGTAAATGCAAAAATATTATCTGTACGTTATCAGTGTTATTTCAGTGTTTTGAAATGAGCTCAAAAAGTTCTCGAATAGATCGAATACTTACGTAATCTGATGTTGCGATAGAACTAATTGCTCAATAAGATGAGTTAGCATATATTCGTTTCGTTGTCTACCATTTGATTGTAAATCAAGAATACATTTGTAATAGGTCGTAGACAGACGAAATAACATTGACTATATTACAAAATGCATTTGCAAGTTTCATATTGGGGAAAGCGAAAAAGAAAAATCAGTGAAGTATGACCGACGAAGTAAAACGAAACGCGCAATGTTCTCAGCTAATTTTTTCTCGAAGCGAAAATACAGAATGAGATGAAATATATTGAAACGAATATTCTACATATTTATCTGACATCTATCGGTCTAAAAATCAATGTTCCTATTATATTAACATATAGATTGTCGAATGGTGTAAAATGAACTTTTTTCGATTTCTTCATATGTAGATTTTATTTTTCACAAATGAAATATCCGAAGAGACCATTGAACAACAATGATATCAAACAATCTTTCACTGGTTTACTATCATTCGCATTTTCGAATAAAAAGAAAAAAAACTAATAATTAGTTCTTAACAAACTTCGATTCGCTGTAAGATGAGAGCTCAATAGTGTGTAGATATTCTTCTTTATTCATGAAAACACAACGACCTATATATGAGACCACGGATGATATCAGTAAAAGAAAAATCCCAAGAATATACGGAGCATCGTTTTATCTTGTTATTATTTCAAGGAGACCAGAGAAGCAGATTAAGATATTCAATGAGTAAAGATCAAGCATTTACCAATGAGTTTTACAACTATAATTAGCTAGAAATAGTAAGGACAGCTTTTGAAATCGGTATATTATCAAGTGAAATAAGATGATCAATAAAAATAAAACAAAGAAATTATAATTCAGCAACTCTTGTACCGGTTGTACAAATGAACTGATACTAGCTGTTGCACAATTTTTCAAGTGGAAAAGAATCATGAAAAAAATTGTAGATTTTAGATAGTTGTAATCTAGAAATGAATTTTTGAATTTGGACAAATAAGAAAAGCCTTGTTCAGCAACTTGTATATTAATCAAATCGTATATATCATTATAGCATTCATGATCAGATCTCATGGTTGTTTTGTACATTGCACATTTGTGGTTTTTTATATGAAACCTATCGATTGTCATATTTATTGATCTTAAAAACTCAGTAAAATCAGTGGATTTCAAGTTGTCTGTGCCAAAATGCTTATCAATAAAAAGTTTCAAAGTGCAAGCACAATCATAACATATTGCATTAGATAGTGTACCAAGTCGTAATATGCTTAGAATATGATGAAGAACACGTCTCACTATAAATATTTGAAAAATAATTTATAGATCAACAATAACTGAACAGTTTACGAGAGTAGCCAAGAAACTGTATAAACTAATTTTTGTTTTGGTGCTAATTCCAGACCGAAATACATTATACAAAATATCATTATAAGCACCATCTTCATCGATAGATTGATTTCAGAATTTTCATTCGCCGTTTTACTCGTCGTATTTGGGGATTCTCTTGATGGTTGATGATGTTAGCAAAATCTGTGGTCAACGCTGGGACCTGTATGAATGAAACAAAATAGAAAAAAGACTATAAAGAAAGTGTCGGTATCAACAAATAGAGTAGCTGACCTTTTCGAAGAGGAGAAAATGAACAAGTTTTTCATAAAGACTTGATTTGATTTGCAAAAAAAATCATTTTATTCATCAACATCACGCACAAACATTAGTATGCAGATAGATTTTTCATTACTAGTCATGAAAAAGAACTTAATAATATTCATCATTAACCAACAATGGCGCAACCAAGAGGGGGGGGGGAATGGGCAATTGCCCATTTCATTTTTTTAGTTGCCCGTTGTAATTTTTAAAATAAAAATCTTGCCTATTGAAATTTTTTTCGAATCTTTCAATTTGGTTATTGAAGAGAATTAGACATGTAACGTGTTTTTTCTTTCTTATGAATTATACACACATACATAAAGAATGAAGTATGTAAAGAAAAGGAAAAATCCAATGATGTATATATATACGTACATATGTAGAGAGAACAAAAAGATATCTGGAAGAATCCAATTTCGAGGAAAAATGAAAGTATAATGCAGTAATATCGATTGGAAAAATCCTTATTATTAATCGATTCATGTCTTTCCTTTTTTTGCATTGAATTCACGTTAAAAAGTAAAATCTATGTCGAGTGAAAAGCGTCGTAATAGCTTATTGAATTACAGCTTTTCTAAAAAACCATGTACTAGTACAGAAAATTCTGGATCAATGTCAACTGTGCCTTCAACTCCTATAAGTACAATTCTAATGACAAACGCTGATTCGGATTTAAGCTTAGTCAACAATCCTGCACACTCAGATGATGTCCTTGATCAACTTGATTCTGACTCTGACATTGAAAGTAGTGAATTGAAAGTAATTAATTCGAGGTCCGATACCAGCAAGAACGTCATTGGGTATTATTTATTCAATAAGTTATCTATTGATGATTATTTAAAATATTCTCTATTAACAAATCATTTTAAGCCGGATGGAAAATATCGGTTTCCAACATTGTATTCAGCTGACCATAAGCATTTCCGTCGATTCCTCATGAACTGGTTAAATGATAGTTCGTTTTTGGTTTACTCGCCATATATTGAAGGGTGCTATTGCATTAATTGCGTATTATTTCGTAATGTTCAAGGTCAAAAATTGAAATTATTTGTTGATAAACCTTGTTATTTGTACAAGCATTTGAAACACTTCACTACGTCATTGAAAAGTCATATTAATTCACAGTTTCATCAAAACTCTACAATGGCATTGGACAATTTTATTCGTACTTATCAAAATCCATCATTGTCAATTTCATCATTATTTGACAAAGGGAGAATAGAACGAATAAATCGTAATAAAGCCATATTGATATCAATTATAAAAGTAATAATTACTTGTTCACGTCAAAACATCGTTCTTCGTGGTCATAGAGACGAGACAATTGATGATATTCGAAAAACAATACATACGATTGATTCTCCCTATGGTTCAAATTTCGTTGCACTTTTAAAACATCGTGTTGATTCCGGTGATGAAATTCTTCATGAACATTTAGAATCAGGACCAAAGAATGCATCATATATAGGCATGCACCAAACCCAAAAATGGTTGTGAAATTTTGGTTTTGAAGAAACCTAGAATGTAAGCGGATCTGCGGGCGCCTATAGGCAAGAGTAACATACACTTCCTGCATTGCATTCTATGCCCCTGAAGATAACTATTTTCAGCTAAACAGAGCCGTATGGTCGAGGTCAAAGGTCAAAAAAACATTAGTACCGAGAAAAAATCAAAGGACGGAGGGACATAAGCTATGCAAAATGGGCGCATGAGCTTTTTTTTCGAATTTAGCGTTCAATCTTTCTGGAAATGTTAAATAAGTGTTTATGAAGTAAATTCGAGCATTATTATGACTATTGAAGGCCATTTTGAAGTGAAAATCTCTCTAAATATTGTATAGGTTTTTGGAGATAAACGTACTATATGTAGGGGTCCAGTATTTGCTTGAAACGGACACTTTTTTAAAAATATTCAAAGCTCAATTAACAACCATTAGAAAGAGCATTTAATTCTGCATCTTTTCATATATACACCATTTTTTTC
>Ga0209922_102013_pt1 | contig 18418 bp, 20 predicted proteins | sample ThiBiot_500_biof_FD_183946 | JGI IMG/M metagenome (GOLD analysis project Ga0209922, IMG submission 183946) | Wastewater bioreactor microbial communities from Cape Town, South Africa - Thiocy_expt_500_biof (SPAdes) | ecosystem: Engineered > Bioreactor > Thiocyanate-remediating > Anaerobic-Aerobic ...
AACCGTCTTTTCGAGTGAAATGTCCGATGAGAATTTCATCGTTGTTCTCATTTCGAATGAAGTCCGCCGTTTGAAGAATCCATTCGGAACTCGAGCAAATCAACGGGATTTCTGTGTAGGTTCGAAGAATCGAATTCGATGATTGCCGACAGAAACGAACGAGTTTCGTCAGATAAATTCGTTCGCCGAGATCGTTCGGTTGATTGGTGAGAAAATAAATGTAATATTTCGTGGAAAACGAATAAATATATTGAACAATAAATGTTGTTTGTTGTCTCGACATAAAACGTAACGAGAGATCATCACGAGTGATGCCATCGTCGTCGTTTGCCGAGAGAATTTTCATGAAACGAGTCGAATTTAGTGATCGACCGGCTATGCTCGGTATTTGCCATCGATACGCCCCGTCATTTGTATATGTCACACCGAAATAAACGAGATTTTTCTCAGGAATAATTAACCCAATTGTACTGTTTTGTGGATCATTAGCAACAACGGGTATCGACGAATTGATAATTAAGTTTAAATCGCGATCGACAAGTTGACAAATGCCTTGAGATAATGTTCCACATAGGAGAAGTTGTTCGTTGTTGATTGAAGTGAGAATTTTCCAATGATATGTCGAAGGAAAATGAAGTGTCGATGATGTTCGATTGAATGTACGTGACGAGAGACGATGAAGTGAATTAACTGTACCGAAATACAAATGTTGATTGACGAGAAGAAGTTTTTCAATCGGTAATTGAAAATCTTGTTCAAGAATATCAATCGAAAGTGTATTTTGAATAGTTATGATTAAATAACTAATTAATACAATCGAATACATACTAAAAATATGAAACGAGATTAGACAAAAAATCGACTGAACGGGATTAAACTGAATTTGATTATTCAATCAAAAGAGGATTACTATTTGGTGTCCTGTCGTTTATATGTTAGTATCCGGCATCATGTTTAGCCTGAGCGTTTACCTCGCATCTGTATAGACTTGTCAATTTTTTTTTTCAAAACGAATGAACCCGATGAGAGAAAAAGAAATGAAGCTGAATGTGATTGTGTGATGGTTAGACGTCGTCCAGTATTCTTTCTTTCTTTCTCTCTCTCTCTCTCTCCCTTTCTTTTCATATTCTTTCTTGTCGGTCATCGTCGAACGAAACAAGAAGAAGAAGAAGAAGAAAAAAAAACAGAAGGAAGAAACAACAGGAGGCAATTAGAGCAGATGGCCAGGTGATTCATTTAAGCAGAAAATTGAGTTTAACGTTCACAATGTCATAATAAACTAATGACTTCAAGGTTTGATCGATGAGATTGATATTGTATATACAAATAGAAATCTTTATTTCAATAACTGACACTGTACGTCCGATCACTTTCACTCACTCACACTCTCTCTCTCTCTATCGTTCAATGAACTCAATCCCGAGATTGCCTTTGGATATTCAAATAACAATAACAATGACCGGACAGAATATGTCTGATTGCATGTCGACCTTTGTTTTATTTCCTCAAAATAAGAAGCAAAAAAGCCTTTTCAACTATCAAAACGTCATCGTTGTTGTTTCTTATATTAAACAGGATAAGATTATCATTTCGTTTGCAAATCTTTAAAATAAACAAACGATTTTCTTGAATAAACACAAACGAACTGAAGATTAATTTGAAAAAAAAATTGATTAGAATTTTTCTTTTTTTTTGAGTGTTGATTATTATTCATGAAGTTCTATTTGAACAGTACGAAGCCATTTAAAGAGTATCGAGTTAGGTAAGATCACAGGGTGGTCTTCATTCATTCATTCATATACTTATTATACAAAAAGAGACATTTAACACCATCTATCGAATAAATATGCGACAGATTTTTGTTTTTTTTCGAAATTCAGATTTCGTTGAATATTTTTCTCAAGATGAAAAGTTAAATTTACTCTCGATTTTGATAATTGAAGAGTTCTGATCAAAAATTTGCTTGGTTGAAATTCTAATCGAATCGAATTAATGTTGGTAAGACCTCGATATATGAATAATATGCATGATTATTGACCAGGTAAATCGATCTTTCGTACAGTACTCAACTGTACATTGATCATGCCAAAAGCGAATTCATCCTCATCATTCGTTTCTCCTCATCCACCGATTCCATTGCCAGATCATCATAATCATCCGATAAGTCGTCGATCATCATCGTTGTTAAACGAAATATCGAGTCTACCTCCACCTGCCAATGCCGTGTCCTCGAATCCGACCTATACCGAACACGAAAACGATGATAATCAAAATAAACAAATTAGTTTGCCCTTCAATTGGCAGGTAACGAAAAAAAAACAACCGCAACGAACGGTTTTTGATTCATATTCTTTTTTTCAGGCATCGAAATTGTCTTTAAACGATCGAATATCTGCACTTTGTCTCAATGAATACATGTCCGATGTACATTTCGAATTCAACGACAGTGAAGAACTAATTCCTGCACATAAATTCGTTCTCAGCGTTGGCTCGTGCGTATTCGAAGCTATGTTTCAACGAAATTCCGAATCCACGGCCTCATCATCGATTATTCACATACCCGACATGGAAAGTCAATCGTTCCGTGTCCTACTTCGTTTTCTCTATGGTGATTCGAACAATCCATCGTTGTTCATTACACATGATTCTGTGATGTCGATCTTGTACGGAGCTAAGAAATACTGTATTCTCGGTCTCGAACGACTTTGTGTCGATTTTTTGAAGAAGAATATTTCAATTGAAAATGCACTCATACTTCTCAGTCAAGCTCGTCTCTTCGACGAAGCACAATTAGCTGCTCAATGTTTAGAAGTGATCGATAAAAACGCCATGTACGCATTGCAAACACCGGAATTATTGGATATTGATTTAGAAACACTCATGGCGATACTCAAACGAGATACTCTCGGCGTACGAGAGATTAAATTGTGGCAAACATGTCTTGCGTGGGCGAAAAATAAGTGTAAAAAAACCAATCAAACAATGACACCGGAAACAATTCGACAGACATTGGGTGGAGCGTTGAAATTAGTTCGATTTCCATTGATGAGTCAAGAAGAATTCGCTCAAGGACCGGCTCAATCGGGCATTTTAACTGATAAAGAAGTGATTTCAATTTTTTTATATTTTAATCTACCGGCGAAATCTTATAAATTGTGCGAATTCGATGATGAACCACGAAGTACATTTAAAGAATATATTGTCAATCGATTTCGTGAGGGTGAAGTCGAACATCGTTGGTCGTATTCGGACGCATTCGATCGAATTCGATTCAAATGCGATCGAAGATTATCAATTGCTGGTTACGGTTTATACGGAAGTATTCGAGAACCTTTCGAATACAATGTTCATATACAAGTAAACGAGTAAATCGAAATGAAGTTTGTATTTGTTTGATTTTTATAGTTACATCATCTCGATTCGGGCAAATTGTTGGGTGAAAATGAAACGACATTTATGGCCGATGGATCGCCATCGACATTTCGAGTTTCATTTCAAGAACCGTTGGAAATTCAACAAGGAGAATATTATGTTGCAAGTGCGAAACTCAAAGTAAATCTTGAGGGTGAAATAAAGACAAAAAAAACTAACGATCGATCTATCTGTCTAGGGTCCTGATTCTTTCTACGGCATAAGTGGTCTGCGTCGTATCACACATGATTGTGCTTTGGATGGGAAAGTGACGTTCCATTTTGCTTATGGTAAGCCAGAGAAACGATTTTTTTTAATTATTAATTGATTTCTTCTTCTAGCATCGGGAGAAAATAATGGATCAAATGTCGATGATGGACAAATTCCTGAAATAATCTTTTGTCTATAATTTTTTGTTAATCTCTCATTCCAGATCTTTTTTCTTCTTCTTCTTCTTCTTCATCTCTGTTTTGTAGACTAGTAGATAGTCTATTTTTTTGTCTTATAAATAAATAATATACATATGTAATTAATAAATTTTTTCATTAATAATCAGAAGATAGAAAAGGGCGCGCATAATCGAGCACTGACTTATTCATTCGGCATCGACGAACAAGGCAACAAGACATGGCAGATGATGTACTGGATTTGCTGTCGAATGATTTAGGATTTCTCGAGATTTTTTTGTTTTGTATTTAGGATCGAAACCTTACTGAAGATGAAAAAAAGGCTCGAAAGAAAGCCGATCGTGAACGAAAACGACAAGAAGCTCGTGATGCAGCCGAGAAGAAAAAACGTTTTGCGTTAACACCTGAGAAAAAACGAAAGCTTCGGGTTTGTATTTCCTTTTTTGTTTTGTCGATTTGAATTCGACAAGTCTTTATTTCTGTAGCTTTTGATTATGAAAATGGCGACAGATAATTTAAAAAATGCTGCTGAACAACGTCTAGCTGCTCGAACGAAATACATCGAAGAACGTGTTCAAGCCTTGCCAGCTAATCTACAAAGTCTCAGTGAAAATGAACTTCGCGAACTAGTCAAACAATTTCATAAACAATTAGCTCAAACCGAAGAAGCTCGATATGATTTCGAAATGAAAATACGTAAACAAGATTATGATATCAACGAATTAACAATTAAAGTTAATGATGCCAAAGGAAAATTTATTAAACCAGCATTGAAAAAAGTCTCGAAAACAAGTCACAAGTATAAGAAATTCGAGGTTATGATAGTGATTGATTTGAATTTTAGATTGCAAAAATTACAAAAACCCAAAGAAGAAGAAATCAATCTTCGTAATGTTCTCAAAACATCAACGCCTAAATTTGCACTCAAAGATGAACATAAAGATGAAGATAAAGTCAATTTTCGTGATCAAATTCAATTGAAATCAACTAAAACCGATCAACATCACGATGACGAATAGAAAAGAAAAAAGAAAAAAAGAATTTCAATAAATTCGATACGTTGTGTTGTGTGCTTGGATTTTGTTTTCGCTCTCAATAATCATCCCCCTTTAGTTTATTATTCTCATTCTAAACTTGATCCAATACAAAACATTTCCTTTTATTCTTTCTCATGAAAATAATTCTCTCGTTTAGGACGACCAGGAAAATAATAAGATATAAAAATATCCCGTTCTTCTTCTTCTTTTTTGCTTGTCTATTACCATATCCATATGTATCCACATATGCGCATAAACATGCAAGACCAATAACACGAACGGTCGTTCTCGTTCTCTCTGTGGTATCGTCGATAACTGGCATATACACATTCGGACAAAAAGGAAATGTAATGAGAATCGTATTTCTCTTTTCTTTTTCTCTCATTTGTGCGATGCATATCGACGTGGAATTGTATAAACAGATATTTTAGGAACAAGACGAGAATTTTCTTCTTAGATTTCTTTCTGTTTTATTGAGGCTGATATTTCCGTACGGAGAAAGAAGAAAAGAAAAAAAAAGAATAAGTGTTTGGTACCAACATCATCATCATCGAGTATCTGCCTTGCTTTTGCTTCTTGACGAGATCAAACGAAGGACAGAAACCAAAGCAATAAACCGATTTCTAGTTAACCAAACAAGAACAACGAGCTAAATATGGCTGACGACGTAAACCATTGAATTCTCAAGAAATTGTGACTTTTGTTTTTCGAATAGGATCGACAACTTACGGAAGATGAAAAAAAGGCTCGAAAGAAAGCCGATCGAGAACGTAAACGACAAGAAGCTCGTGATGCCGCTGAGAAGAAAAAGCGTTTTGGTTTAACACCGGAAAAAAAACGAAAACTTCGGGTTTGTATTTTTCTTTTTTTGCTTTGTCGATTTGAATTCGACAAGTCTTTATTTTCTGTAGCTTTTGATCATGAAAATGGCTACTGAAAATCTTAAAGGTGAACAACAACGCCGTTTAGAAGCACGAAAAAACTATATCGAACAACGTTTGAAACCACTCGATAATGTTAGTTCGATGAGTGATGCTCAATTGAAATCACTCTGCGAAGAACTTCATCAACAATTGAAAACAACCGAAGAAAATCGTTACGATCTTGAATTTAAAATTCGTAAACAAGATTATGATATCAACGAATTAACAATCAAGATTAATGATATTAAAGGTAAATTTGTTAAACCATCGCTTAAGAAAGTCTCAAAAACCGAACAAAAGTAAGAAATTCTTTGTTGTTTTTTTTTGTGGTTCGTTAAATGTGAATTTATTTCGAATAGATTAAACAAAATTAAAAAACCGAAAGAAGACGAACCAAATTTTATTGGTATGGCTAATTTGAAACAATCGACAAACAAATTTGCACTTAAAGAAGAACAAAAAGACGAAGATAAAGTTAATTTTCGTGATCAAGTTCAACTTAAATCAGCTAAAGAACACAAAGATGACGAATAAACAATTGTTTACGAATAAAAATGAACATAAAATAAGATTTTCCCCGTTTTTTTTTCTCTCTTTTTCTCTATGCAATACATATTCTAATTTTTCTTCTTTCGCCATAATCTCGTTTGAATAAAAATAAAAAAAAAACTACACACACACACACTTATATAATTTAAGCAAATGAACTTGTTTTTTTAAGCAATTGTCGATATTGAAAATCTTTCTTTGACATTTGTCGACGATGTCGTAATGGAATTCGGTATAACCAAATGATGAAACAAATATGAAGTAAACTGAAGAGACTAAGAGCTATTTGAAAGATTAATCGATCGATATATGCAAACCACATGTCAGATGTTATACGAAAATCAGGTGTAAACAGAAATATTAAAGCGCCGAGAGTTGAATGCCAAATACAAAGAATTATCAAAATAAATATACAGAAGATGGCATATTTATCCATTGAGGTTAGATAGGATATTGTTGGCTAGAGAACAAATAGAACAAATCACCCGCCAGAGAAGAACATTCGCGTGACTTACAAGTGAGCGATTGACTGTCCAACGAAAGGTTATCGATGTTAACAAGAGTGTGCATGATGTTTGAATGCGATTTGCTGTGAAACTGAGCAAAAAAGAAAGAAATGAATTCGAAATCCATGGAAAATACGTAATTACTAAGGTGGAATAGCAAAGATGCAGAATGAAACGAGAGTAATTAAGAAAATTAAACAATAACCATTCCAATAGAAATAATTCGATTGACGAGCTGAAAAACAAAACAAAACATTTCGAAAATTTTTGAGAACAAAACAAAAATAAATATCAGACCGGCGTGACATGTTACGGTTATAATCGAACGTTTTCGATCTTCGCTATTATTTCCACATTGTTCTTCATATTCTTCTTCGTCGTTGTTCGTACAGAAAATATATTCTTTAATAAATCTCTGTTGAGTATCGACATGTTCGTATAATGACCATTTTTGTTGATCAACAAACGCCTCTCGATTGATTCCGCTGAGACGATGCGGATCGGCAATGAGAAGAACTTTATCATCGTAAAATATCGAACCAATTGAAATCGAAAGATCTTGAACATCAGCTGGAAAATGATGCAATTCCAATTTCTCCCAGAATAAACCTCGAATATCATGTTGTTCACAAATATATACTTCGTTATCTTCTTTATTCTTCTTTGCACTATAACGAATCTGTTCTTTTAAATCGCCAAGAGCATTTTCAATGTAGAGTTGAGGATGCCAATGCGATCGACCGTAGTTAAGAAGTGAGATCGATTTACCATTGAGTAATTGTTGTTGATCATCTGATGATAGCTGAAATGATAATTTTTCGAAATTAACCGGCCATCGTGCTTCGAATGAAGCTTGAGCTTGATATTTTTCATTTAATGTATCGATTTCACCGATACGTAAAAACATAAGACGAATATAAACTCGAATAGTTTTATTTGAACATACATCAGGCAGATTTTCTTTGGCATTTTGAAATGCTATTCAAAAATAACCTTTTTCTTAAGAAAAATATTCGATATTGATTGTTTCAAACCTGCAATTCCGCTTTTTATCACTGACATGATGTTTGTTGAATAATCACGCAAAGACAAAAACGAAGAGAATGCTTAAATGACTAATTTGCAATTGGTATGCGTGTAAACGAAGGCGATGACATTTTCATGCGTGAGTGTTCGACTCTCGATCGATGATTAATCTTGAGGATTTTCTCTCTCTCTCTTTCTCAATCTCAATAGCTGGTCATTTATATGTTAGAGGTGAAACAAACGTTTATTTCGAAAGGAAACAAGAAAAAAAACAACAAATGTTCTATCGAAAAAATCTCCAATCAAACGATTCGAATGCACCGTTTTTGCTCGGCGTTGTCGGAGGTTTAATCGCTTTCCACGAGCCATCGATTTGTTTTTCAACGCAATGCAATGACAAAAACGGAACGCGTAGAACAAGAAACTTAAGATCATGAATTCGTGGTTGACCACCGGTTAATTGTCGAGTTGAAACTTCGATTGTTGCTGCCTGAAAACAAAGAAAGTAAAAAATGACAAGATCCGTTGTAATTTTCTCTTACATGTCCAACCATGAGAATGTTTCCTTGCGTTTTCTGATGACTTTTAAGAATGGATGTTGTTGTTAAATGACTTCGAGAATAGAACATTAGCTCATTTTCATCTTTTCGAAGACTTTCTATTGGACAAAATGGTTTATACGATCGATCGATATGAAAACCATTTTCAGCTAATTCATTATAATCGAGAAAAGGCCATTTCACCGGGATAAAAGGATACCATTTGAGAAACTCGAAGAGACACGGTTCGATACGAATCGGTATTTTATCACGTTTGTTGAGTCCTTCGAGAATTTTGTCCGCTGTTTGAATGCAACGAAGTGCTGGCGATGCGTAAATATGATCGATTTGAATACCTTGAGCGGCGAGTTGTTCGCCGAGTTGTTTACATTCGTGTAAACCGAATTCCGTCAATGGTGGATCGATGAGAAAATCTTTGTAATCTTTTCGTTTGATCATTTGTTTCGGTAGATGCATATCGAGTCGATGATAGACGCCGGTCATTGGATCGAAGACTTTATCGAGCCAATTTGCACCGAATCTCGAATCGACACGTTCACCATGACGAACAACGAAGATTTTTTGCGAATTTAATGATGAATGTTGATGGATAGTCGATAGTCTTGGACTGTTGTATGAACGACGACGATTCAATGCGATGTGTTGATGATGTATTAATAGTGAATCGGAGAGACGTTTTTGAGCATTGTGTTCGACGTGTTGTAAGTGATTGAGATTTTTCTTTCGAAATGCAACAGTTTTGTAGAAACTTTCGAGAAATTTCTCTTCATCTTTGCTTGATTTTATTGTACGAATATGATTTCCATCGGAGTGTTGCATTGGAATGGGCAAATGTATCTCGTTTTTGATCGACCTAAATAGTAACAAAAAAGGGGGTGAAATAAAGGAAGCGATGTTTTTTAATGTATATATATATGTATTTTTTTCCTGACGATAGTGTGAAATAATTTCATGGCTATCTGTCTGCACATCTATGAAAACGAAGGACATTAGTTAGAATATGTTAAAAGTTTATGCAAAAAATAATGTCAATAGTTGATCATACCTTTTGACCATAATTCAAATGAAACTTGTATTTCTACGATTGAATGAAGCAAATTTGTATTCGTTCGAAGAAGAAGAAATAAAAAGAGCACAGTGATTGTAAACGTGCAATCATTGTGTTACATTTATCAAATACAGTTGAAGGTTTTTCACACACTCCACATATCTATACCTGTAAAATATCTCGAAAGAAGAGAAGAAAGGGACAAAAAAAGAACGTTAACGACGACAAATTGGGTCGATTAATTTGATTCCTTGAGTATATACAAATCACACAAAGGTTTATTATAGAACTGTGTCGATCAATAAAAATTTGTCACCTTTCTCTTATTTAAATGGAGATGCTCTTTGACAAGCAATTATCGAGTCAAGGTAGAAACAACTATGATGACAAAAGAATATTAACCTCTTCTATCAAATAGACCATGTGAGTTCGGTTTTGATGATCAATTGATCAGATAAAAGTATAGAAAATGTTTTAATTAATTCGACGGGATTATACACTCATTGACTCTTGAATATATCGTTTTATTCCGTTTTAGAAAAAAGATGAAAAGAAAAAGAGTAAATTTTGTCTTATTCTCTACTGAGAAATTTTCTGTTTGGACCAACCGTACTTATACCAACGCCCGAACGTGGTTTTAGATGAACAACTGCTGGCGGTAATATTGTCGATTGTTGAAATATGACTAATTCATCGTAGGGCATAATTTCATGAATCAGCACTCTCTCAATCATGATATTGAATTGAGTATTGAATATTTTCGTTGTTGTTGTTATATTTGAATTTATGCGAATTGTTTAGATGAATCGAAGTTATGCTCAACCTCTTCAAAATTCATCTTATCGAATTAATACAACAGTGAAAGAATTAGTAGCGAAATTATTCGTTGAAACTTGGTCAACGAAGATTTCCTATGATCGATATTTTATTCAATGTGCGCCTATTGTCTGTTCGTATTCGTATATAGATAATGCTAATCCACTCTATGTTGCGACGACCTTATTGGGTTTATATGGAGGATTAAGTGTGGTCTTAAGTTGGTGGTGTCCACAGTTTATTCAACTTATTCGACGAATTTATCTTTGTTTTAATAGAAACCAACGAATTCGTGTAGTGCCGAGTATTTCATAAACTAAATATTTGCTTTTTTCCCGTTTAATAGAATACTGTATTACAAGTTTTTTTTTCAATTGGAATACAAAATACAATGTCATCACAGTTATAATCACTCTGAAAGTAGTTTCCTAAATGCTATCCTGAATTTCTCTTGTATATCTCCATTTCTAGCCGGATACTGATTATGGACACCTTCGTACTGTGGCAAGTTCTGTCCAGTAGATGCTATAAATACAAAATAATTTTAAAAAAGAGTATTATCAAAATCATTGTCATTTTAAAATTATTTTTCTTACCTGATCCTGAATTATGTCCAGCATAATTCGCTGATGGAATTGGCTGTAAAGTCTGTAACCCCAGGGTCTGACCACTTGTATAATCACTGCGTCTCCGATCATCATAGCTCTGCTGAGATTCTCTATGTTTGTTCGTTCCTTGTGCTCTTCCAGTAGGATTACTGTCTCCCTGATATTGATTCGAATTGTATGATGCATTAGTAGTAGCTTGATATGATGTAGCATCAGAAGATAAAGATCTATCTTTTTCTGATTTCCACTTCTCTCCTTCGAATGCTATCCATTTACTCAGATTCAACATAAATTCGCGAGCGTAAACATGTATTAACCACTTTTGCGGTAATTGTCTATAACCATAATAAGCTCCAGCTAATTGACCATAAATCGCTGCTGTTGTATCAGTATCATCACCGAGATTGACTGCATAAAGAGCACCCAGTTTGAATGTGCCATTATCAGACCAAAAAGCCCATAAAGCTGCTTCAAGAGCGGCAACAATATATCCTGTACCTCGAATACCATCATCGTAGCCTCTTGGTTCTTTAAAAGATCCCTCTGCAATTTGTCGAATTTCTGGACATAATGGTTTTCCACTAAACCAGTCTTTATTCTTTGAACAAAAGCTTCTATCAAGAAGTTGTTTTTTCGAATATCCTCGTAAGGCTCCAACGATGAGTGCACCATAATAACGACAGGCATCGTATGCTTTTATGTCTCCATGAGTAATCTCTTCACTAATTCCCGAATATTCAACCGCAATAGCTGGGTATCGAAAGAAGAAAAGTGGTACAGGTGCAAGACGCATAAGGGCACCATTGCCGGCAACACCAGGCTGACTGCATTTTACATCAAATTGTGATAGAAGTTGAGGATCATCGAGATAATCAATATCTGCTTCTGGTATATGTGCTTTCTTTGTAAGCCGTTCTTGTCGTCTGCAAAATGTCTCTATAGAATCTCTGGTGGCATTACCGATATCAAAACATTCACCAGTCGATGACATGTATCCTAATTGATACCACCATTTATATCGAACTAATTGGTCATATGGGCAGAAACCTTTTCGAGCTAACAGTGAATTCGCAAGACAAAGTGCCATCGATGTATCATCAGTGAACTACGAAAATCATGTTATAATTATACAGTTTGAAAAGAAGTACTAATGTAAGAATACCTGCCCTTTTTGTAAGCCCCATGTTCCACCACCAACGAGATCTGTAACTGGATTTGTCAGTAAATTTTGTCGAGATTGAAACTCAACATGAGCTCCGAGAGCATCACCTAATGCCATACCTATGATTGATCCCTGAATTCGATCTAAAATATGTTCGTCGATTGAGATTGGTGGTTCACGCAGTAGGCTCTGAAGTTCGGCTGGTTTCATAATTCGACCGTTTGGTTTGTGGTACTGAAGTTCAAGCCATCTCTTCTCTAAAAAATCGTGAAAAAAAATTAATCACGCATACGATATTGAATATCGGGAGAGTTCTTGAAGTATGCCATCCTTTAGCATTTACAGTATATTTTAGAATTGATATAGGCTGACAACTAACCTGAATAAAATTGGCATAATGAGTGACGACTCTTAAGATCTCGTGATTTTTCTTCAAGTGTGGTAAGCTTTTTGAATTTTTCTGTTTCATCTAGTAAAAGAAAAGAATAAAAGTGGTCTTGGTTGTGATAAAAGAACGAAAACCATGATTGATGATACCTCTTTTGGGTTTATACGTTCGTACCGTTGGTTGTGAACTGGCCGTTAGGTTATTATTAGGACTGAAAGGTAACACGAAAAATTAAAGTATCTAAGAAAATATTTGAATGATGATACTTGTACGTGTGTTTGAGAAAATTCAACGGTCTTGTCGAAGATTTCTGACGACCGTGATTTGACATCGATTGGTTCTTAGCAAATAAAATGATTTAAAATATGTAATTGTATGTGAGCGAAATGAAAATTTTCAAATAGAACGTATAAACGGCTAGAAGCAATGATAATTCAAATGCAGTAAAAAACGCAATGACAAATAGAAAGAATGTTTTTGATAAAAGCAAAGCAAACGTACATGTGCATGTCTTGAATAAACAGAGCATACTTCATTATTTGTTGACAGTTCTCTTCCTTTTTCATTGTACGGTGAATTTCATGGTAGCTTTTTTTAAATGCGTCTTTTGCAAAAAAAAACGTCATGCTTAGTTATGTTATTGCACAGCGCGTAAAAGGAGAATTGAAAATTATTTTCTAATGAGAAAAAATTTCGCAGCAATATGAAATATGAGAGTCGCAGTAGATTTCAAGCTCTTCTGTATACATAAAAATGAATGAATGAACAATCTCCAAATATCCATGATATTGAATTGAAAATCAATGCCAACACGATTTCAGTGCAAATGAACGGATATTGAATGCATCGACCTAGAATTTACCATCTGATAAACAGATTTTAGTTGTTATCAAAACTGATTTATCATAGAAAAATATTTAGAAATGGTGTTTCTAATCTAGTATATCAAAAAACATATCCGTCCTTATGTTTTTTTGTGTACGATTAGTGTTGAAATTGAAAAATAAATCAACATATTTATTGTATTTATATCAGAATGAATAAATTTATTCAGTAAAATGGCAAGAAGAGCGTCACCATCGTTTTGGAAACGATGTTGGCAAAATCTAATCGAATGGAATGTATTCGAAAATGAACTCGAAGAAGCTGCTCTCGATAACAACCTTTCAAAAGAGAGCATCATTACTGCTAAAGCACAACTATTACGTCGACAACGAATCTCAACCAGAGTTTACATCATCGTTCTCATTCGTAAATAAACATCAATATAGAATTATTTTCAACAATTAAAATTCATCAACATTATAATTTTAGTTTCTCTACTCATATTGATAACATGGTCATTACTAACCTATCAAACAAAAGTAGTAACCGAGTATAATCCATCATTGAGAGACTACCAACGACTCTATGCACTCCATCCAACAACATTGGCCTGTCCCTGTCGAACAACAACAATGCCATATAAGCATTTTATCGTTGCTAAAGTTGACATACATCAGATTTGTTCAAGTGATTTTGTTCAAGACAAATGGATCGATGCCTTTTATTTTGCTGATTCGAGTCGATACGGTTCCATTGATTTTCGAACAACAGCTAATTCTCAAGTAAAAAAAACCTATTTTTCAATGGATTTCTATTCAAAAACCGTTCGTTCTAGTTTAAATTATTACAAAGTTTATGTACGTTGACTCGTGAAAATATCAACGATGCTCTATCTGAATTAAATAACACCCAACTAATAACGCCAAATGCTCTTTCCGAACAAACAGTTCTTCTTCGATCGAACACCAGCAGTAACCGAATTCGAAGTGATCTCATCGATCATTTCAAAAATGCATTAAAACTAATTCGACTTTCAACATGTAGCAGTCATAGTATATCAGCATTAAATACAAATTATGTTCTCGGAGTCTTTCTTGGCTGGTCAGTAAATTACACAATATTTCTTAGTTATGCTACATATATTAGTAATATTGAATGGACCGTAAATGAAGATAATCAAACAATTAAATGCTACTGTGAACAAAGATCATGTAGTTTTCCAGCTGGTTTTTATCGATTTGCAGATAATGGAGATTTTTATGCGCATACTAAACCAGATCCATACAAATATAATATCACTGATGTCGTACCTGGTTTTGTTGGTTCATGTACACCTTTAGATGCCATATTAGAAGCAAATTTAACTTGTCTTTATAATCGAACATGTTTTCGTAAACTTGTTCGTTATTTTCCTCGATTAAATCAAGTAAAACAACAAAACATGACTGATCTTTTTGCCAAATCGAATTTCGATTTTGTTTTTTTACAGATCGTTGAAACAATTCATCCATTGAATAGTTCAATATCAAGTCGATATTCTTCGAAAGATAATGTTAGTACACTTGTTGACGAACATTTTATCGAACAATGGAATATCTCAATTAATTATTCCGAATATTTTCATCAATGTTCAGCAAAAATTTGCACATATACATTTACAAAACGAGCTGATTTTCTCTATATAATCACATTGTTAATCAGTCTTTGCGGTGGTTTACAGACGATTCTACGTTTTTGTGTTCCGATACTAGTCGATCATTTTCTGAAGAGACCATCGATTAATTCTGAAAATCGAATTCAAACAAATCGAAATGAAAGTAATTATGAATAAGTTAAATAAACTTTGCAATCGCAAATATGTCGAATGATTGATTTGCAGATAATTGTTTGAGAAAATTGAAAGTCATTCGAGATTTTGTCATGAATGTAAATCTATTCGAATCATCAAAACGAACATCCGAAGCTATTTATCGACAAAAACTCTCAACAAGAATCTATCTTTGCTGTCTTATCGGTAAAATCGTATCGTCGATCTGTTCTCTTCAACTATAGAATTATCTTTTTTGTTATATAGGCTCATTATTTATTCTCTTACTTTTCACAACAATCAGTCAACGAACAACAAGTATAACATACGATAATCCAACATACGACAATTATACAAACTTATTTGTTAAATATGACGATAGACTTATATGTCCTTGTACAGAAAATATTCATGTTCATTCGTTATTTGTTAATTTAACTCCTATTTATCATCCGATATGTTCAAGTGCATTTGTAACGGATGTTTGGTTTGATCAATTAAAATTTGCCAACATACCTTTATTTCAAATCGATTGGCGAATATTTTCTCGAGGTTATTTTCTTTTTCTTTCGGCTCTATGTGAATTCGCATTGGAAACAATCGAACATGGTCTCACCAATTTCAATCAACGTCCAATTGTAACAACACAAGTCATCAGTGAAAATGATTTAGCTCATCAACTCAACGACACTATCGAACAACTCATTCAATCAATGAATGTCGAATTTCAACGTGTTAGTCGAATTCTTGAATTACTCTTTCAAGTGAATCACTATAGTACGGATCTACACTTTAATAGTTATCCGAGAATTGTGAAAGATAATTATGCTCCAGATCTTCTCGTACGATGATTTTGTTTTTTCGAATCAACGAATAAAATTCTAATTTTTTGTTTGTTTAAGGTTGACTTTCGATTTCATGGTCCACTTGACTACAGTACATACGTTTTAGGTTCGGTGGAAACACCCGAATGTGTATGTGCATTTGATGGTGATTGTGAACAGCCGATGTTTATTATTCACAATGGATCTAGTATTCCCGTGCCAGGTTTTGTTATTCGTTGTTCAATAATGAATTCGTTACTTCAAACGACATTGGAATGTTTATATTCGAATACAGATTGTCTCGAACGTCTTCTTTTTCACTACATGGCCTATTCACAGCCAGTGATTCGTGTCGAACCGATGAATGTAACAAAACTAATTCGAACACGATCCAATTCGACCGTATCAACAATTGTCGATAATCTTTTCGTTGAACAATGGCAACAAACGATTTCTCATGAAAAATATTTTCATCAATGTGCACCGAAATTATGTCAATATACGTTCATTCAACGAGCCAATTATCTTTATATAGTCACAGTTTTTCTTGCTGTCTATGGTGGTTTAATATTTTCTCTACGATTATTAATTCCGATCTTTGTCAAATTGGTTTTAGAATGTCGACAATTGTATCGAAATCGAAACGATCGATTGCATACGATTTGTCAAGGCCTATCGAATGAATTCCGATTGAAGATAATCGAATTGAATCTATTTTCGAAATATTCATACGGACGATTGACAACGAAGTTTTATATTTGTTTGTATGTTATCGGTTTGATCATTCTCGCAACGTACACATCGATTGAACAACGAACACTCAACAATAAAATTCACTATCCATCATTATCAACAGCTCAACGTTTATTAAATGAATATGTTGGAACAACTGAGTGTCCATGTACAAAAGCATCGATACCAATCGGAGATTTCGTTTACATAAATCCATATTTTCATGGAGTTAGTTTTATGAGAAGGAGTTTTTTCGTTTTAATTTTGTTTTTCTTAGATTTGTAGGAGTATATTTGTTAATAGCGAATGGCAAAAATCACTGATCGGAGATGCTGACAGTTTGAATGTGTACAATCGTTCAAAAGATTATCGACTTTATCTACCTGTTCATCTTCAATTTCTTGATGGTTTATGTAAACAATCGATCGAACATGTCAATGATACAGTTCGTTCGTTTGTTTCAACATTATTCGTAACAAATCGACTTCTATCTCAAATTTCATTCGATGCACAAATATCAAATCTATTCAATCAAATGCAAATGAATATTCCCACGGCATTTAATCGTGCTCTACATTTAGCACAAACATTAAATCGTGATAATAAACTATTGAGTAGTTATGAAAGTAATTATGAATTATTCGTTCATCCCGATCGAAGCAAACCTATAATCTCAGTCTATGCACAAGCAATGAATTATGAATATAATTCAACCAATTGTTCATGTGGATTACAAGCGAATTGTGTTGCAAATGCAATGTTGAATCATACAAAAGTCAAAGGTTTGTTTGTTGGATGTTTGCCGAGTGATTCGTTTTTAGTTTCGACATTGGAATGTTTTTTTGATCAAGAATGTATTGATCTTCTTCAATCAGGAATGTCTGCTGACGTGAGTGTTTAGAGTTTTTTGTTGTTATATTTGAATTTATGCGAATTGTTTAGATGAATCGAAGTTATGCTCAACCTCTTCAAAATTCATCTTATCGAATTAATACAACAGTGAAAGAATTAGTAGCGAAATTATTCATTGAAACTTGGTCAACGAAGATTTCCTATGATCGTTATTTTATTCAATGTGCGCCTATTGTCTGTTCGTATTCGTATATAGATAATGCTAATCCACTCTATGTTGCGACGACCTTATTGGGTTTATATGGTGGATTAAGTGTGGTCTTAAGTTGGTGGTGTCCACAGTTTATTCAACTTATTCGACGAATTTATCTTTATTTTAATAGAAACCAACGAATTCGTGTAGTGCCGAGTATTTCATAAACTAAATATTTGCTTTTTTTCCGTTTAATAGCATACTGTATTACAAGTTTTTTTTTCAATTGGAATACAAAATACAATGTCATCACAGTTATAGTCATTTTGAAACTAGTTTCCTCAATAATATCCTGGAGGCAGTTGATAGGGGTTTCGTTGTTTACCTCCATTTGCAGCCGGATACTGATCATAGCCACCTTCGTACTGTTGCAAGTTCTGTCCAGTAGATGCTATAAATGCAAAATAATTTTAAAAAAGAATATTATCAAAATCATTGTTATTTTAAAATTATTTTTCTTACCATATCCTGAATTATGTCCAGCATAATTCGCTGATGAAATTCGCTGTAAAGTCTGTAACCCCAGGGTCTGACCACTTGTATAATCACTGCTTCTCGTATCATCATTTCTCCGTTGAGATTCTCTAGGTTTGTTCGTTCCTTGTGCTCTTCCAGTAGGATTAGTGTCTCCCTGATATTGATTCGAATTGTATGGCGCATTAGTAGCAGCTTGATATGATGTAG
>Ga0209922_102022_pt1 | contig 18355 bp, 14 predicted proteins | sample ThiBiot_500_biof_FD_183946 | JGI IMG/M metagenome (GOLD analysis project Ga0209922, IMG submission 183946) | Wastewater bioreactor microbial communities from Cape Town, South Africa - Thiocy_expt_500_biof (SPAdes) | ecosystem: Engineered > Bioreactor > Thiocyanate-remediating > Anaerobic-Aerobic ...
GATGCTGAAATGGTTGGTGCGCTGCCGAAAATACTAGTTGTAGGAGCAGTGGATGTTGCTGATGTACTACCGAATGGACTCGATGCTGAAATGGTTGGCGCACTGCCGAAAATGCTGCTTGTTGGAGCAGTTGAAGTAGCTGTTGTTATTGTTAAACTACCAAATGGACTGGATGCTGAAGTTGATGGAGTACCAAATATTCCAGTAGTAGGGGTTGCTGTTGTAGTTGTTGTACTGCCGAACGTACTAGAACCAGTGGTTGAAGCTGTTGGAGCAATTGTTGTTGCTGAAAGTGCAGCACCAAATCCACTGCCAAATAGACCTCCTGAAGGTGCTGCTGCTGTTGATGTTGTTGGTGCAGTTGTAGCTGTGCCAAATCCAATATTAGTCGTTGGTGTTGGCGTTAAACTAAATGGAGAAGTAGCCAATGTTGGTTTGCTTCCGAATGAAGTTGAACTTGTTGACATAATCGGTTTAGTTGCTGGTGTTGTCAATTGAACTGCTGTTGTTAGTGTTGTTGCAATTGATGGTGATTGAACTAATGGTGTGACTGTTGATGTAACCGACGTTGTTCCCGAAGTGACTGCTTTCGAAGTTTGAGTTGAAACGGAAGGTATCGATGTCGATGTTGGAATTGCACTGTCAAGTAACGATCGAATCGCACTATCATTTGCTGATGCTGAAATGACTTGTGTTTTATTTAAATCTGTAGCTGTTGATAAAGTAGGCTTGTTCGTTTGAGATTTCAAAGTTGTTGCATTGAACGATAGTGTTTGATTAGCAGGCGTAGCCGGTGTCACAGATATACTTGGCACAGGTGAAGCAACTGATTTAGCAGGTGTTTGTATAAGATTTGTTGTCGGTAGACTTGTTTGTGTTTGCAATGGTTTATTACTAGTTATTGTTGTTGATTTTTGTACTGTTGGTGTTCGATTGAGATTAGTTACGTTCGGTTTTTGTACCGATGAAAGAGGACTTGTTGCAATTGTATTCGATAATTCTTGTAATTGATCAGGACTTGTTGCACCCGAAAAAAGGTCAATCGATGTTCGAACAAGTCGTAACATATTTTTAAAACCTTCCGATTCGACTATTGGTGATTCAGTTTGTTTTGGAGTCGTTGGTTGTTGTTGTTGTTGTTGCTGTTGAAGCAACGGAGTTGAGGGTTTTTGTACTTCTGTTATTGTAGATTTTTTTGGTTCACTCGTCGAATTCATATTAATCGTAGTCGGTGGTGGAACTAGTATTTGTTGAATTTTTGGATGATTTGCACGTAAATATGATAGAATATCCGTGTCAAATGCATAAAATGATCGATTCGCTGTTGTTGTTGTGGTGGTGGTGGTGTTTGATAATGTTGGTGTTGTTTTATTAAATGTTGCACTGGATAAAATATCCGAGCTTAATTTCGAACAAATATGATTTAATTCTTGATCTACTTGAGTTACTTGACGACCTAGATCACGTATACGTTTTTGTAAACATTGTTTCATTGTTTCATTCGTATTAATAGATAATTCTAAAGCCGGAAGAAAATCTTCATTATTTTCATCATTATCATCATCATCATCATTATGATGATTTGATCGATCATGAATAGTTGTATGTGTGATTTGAAGTAGAACATTAAGATTGGTTTTAATTCGATCATATTTCGTTTTGATTGTATCAAGACGTGACTGTGTCCATGGATCAAGTTCACGATCTCGAAGAAAATGATAGAGATTTTCTTTTTGACTTAATTTTATTCGATGACTAGCATCGGCAAGTTTGGTCATTGATTCGATATGTTCATTGGTCATAGATTTTACTGATTGAATCGATGTTTGAGTTTTTTTTTGCATATCTTGAAGTGTTTTAAGAAGATCATCGATGTGAATTGTCGATTCCGACGGTTTAGAAATTGATTTTTGGACAGATTGCAATTTTGATTGAAAGTCATCGATCTAAACAAAACCGGAGACTTGCTACTATTTCAAGGATAAATAAAAGTATTTGTTACTATCTGAAGTAATTTTTTATTATCCACTTGGGACGGCTGTTGTTGTTGTTGTTGTTGCTGATTTGTTGTGATTGCTAGGTAGATATTAAAAAAAACAGTGTTTTATTCTCCAAGGATCATGAATATTTTTTACTATTTATAGTCGACGGTTGTACCGGTTTCGGTAGATCATTAACTTGAGGTTTGGGCAATGTATTCGATTGACTGTTAACCAAGGTTGGTGTTGTTGTTGAATTAAAGCTGAATGTATTCGATTGACTACTAACTGGAGCTGATACTTGCGGATTAAAGGTAAATGCACTTGATGGATTACTAGTCGAAGTTGACGTTTGCGTGTTCAAACCGAATACATTTGTTGGTTGTGAATTTAAGTTAATTGGCGGTGTTGGTGTTTGTCCAAAGCCAGAAAATGAAAAACCATTTGTTGGTGTAACTAGACAGATAAGTAGATATAATGTTTATTTTTCCTAGTAATCAGTTGAAAGTATCTAATTGAATTAGTTTTAATGTGCTATTATTGTCAGACAAAAAATGTGATTATCTATCGAGATATAAAACATTGATCTAATCTTTAAAGATGATTGCTGTTGTTACTTGAACTTTCTGTTCATTATTAGATAATGTTGATTGTTATCTGACACTCGACTCATCACTACAAAAATCCGTGCCGAATAGAATGATGATGAGGGTGATGATTATGCAATCGACTTTCTCTCTCTTCTCTTCTCGTTTTTTTTTCCTTTCTAATGATCATCATGTAGATATCGAACAGATTGCTTTGCTTATTTCCTTTTTCCGACATTCAAGAAGAGAATCTATCTTACTCGTTGATGATGATGAAACTGGATTTGGCTTGATTAATTCAGCTTTTCGACAGATTGTCGGCAACGTTTTATGAACAAAATAATAGACTTGTAGTACGCCTTCCGTGTGAGCAAGATAAACAACTGGACATGGAGGTAATTTTTTATTTCCTTCACGAAATTCCAATGTCGAATTGAGACCCAATGCCATACCAGTAAGTACAGGTCGTTCGTAATTATTGACCGAGACATTTTTGACTGTTGCACGAAATTGATCGGCAAATGACCATATATCAAGTGAATCCTAAATTGAAAACAAAAACGAAAAAAGATAATCTCTATTTATCCGGTTAATTTGGTCTTTCTCATGATAATCATCATCGCCTGTTTGGACTTTATCTTTTGCCTTTCATATTCTTTTTATTTTTTGACAGATGGTTCCAATGCGTGAGAAGATTAATCATTAACTTTGAACTCATTCATTGATAACTAGGAAGGAACGTTTTTTTTTTCGAACACATCTGGTTCTTTCGTAAAAAAAACCAGAGAGAAAGAGAACGAAGGAGCATAACTTCTATGGTTCACTTTTTTCTTCTTCTTCTTTGAACCAGCTGTGTATGATTTACATCAGCAATCTTTCAATTGACCATGAAATAAGGTGCAAATAGAAGAAGTATATGTTCGAGTTGATCGAACATTTCAATTAACAGATAAAATGAAGACAGTTCAAGTATTATATTCATGCTGTTCAAATGTTGAATATCGATCGTTCGAAGGTAAATAGTATTGCTCGGCATGATTTTCAGTGTAATTTGAGATGCGAACGCCTTATTAGCCAAGATTGAGACTATCGCCTGCTGTGGGCAAAAAGAACAGTGAGATATTCTCGGACATGGTCAAAAGTTCGAGATATTAGTCGAGCATAAATATGCTTCGTCGTTCACAAACGATGATGCAATTCGAACACAACATTTTTCTCCTATATTTTTAATGCTTCAATTAACAAATGACAAAGAAATATCAATTAGTAAATGGAACTCTGTTTATTATTATCAATTACATTTGAATGACAGTAAATTTACGCGTAAAGAACGTGTAATCATTAAAGCGCAAAATGATCAAGAATTTGATTACACCATCAAGAAAAACACGGATAGGCTCAAGTCAAACAAAAGAATTAACTAGTTTTCTTTTTTTTTGCGCTCGTGTTTTTTCTATGAATATGTCAGATTAAGTATTTCGATAGTTTGATATGAAGAGAGAGAGAGAGAGAAAAAAACGAAACTTTTTTTCTCCATTAGTCATATTGCATCATAGTAGCATGACAAAAGTGGGACACTTGTATATATGAAAGACAAGAGAGAGAGAGAGAGAGAACGATGGTGAATGAATGGCATTACTCTTGACGATGTAGTGAGAGAAAGAGAAAAAGAATTAGAGGATAAAGAAGGAAAGAAAGAAAGAAAGAAAGAAAAGAGAAAAAATGAGCGAACGAGAGAAAATGTGAACATTGAACAGACACCCTCGACTACCGTTATGCAGACGCATGTCTTTGAAAAGAGAAGTAGCACTAGAAGAGTAAGTTGTTTGCAATGTCCGGTCGTATGTTTGTTTTAATGAATTGCTTCTTCTTCTTCTTTTTCTTTTTTTTATGGGAACTTCTACGATTATGTATGTCATTTACTTTTTGTTTCTCTTCCATCGAGATAGAGGAGGAGCATATGTACAGACGTTCATAAACATTATCATTTTTTTTTCTTCTTCTTTTTTTCTCAATACAATAATAGTCGATGAATGATGACTTCATGTCAAGTCTACACATGTTCGTATATGACTTTAATCTTTCACCTTAGATGTCTATCTCTCGATATGTATATGTATATACATATATGAACGTATATCTTGATTACCTTCGTTCACATTCGAAATGGATATTCTATTGACCGCTAGTGTTTTTCTGCTTCCTAGCATATTCTCTTCAATTTCGGGCACGATACAAGTAGAGGAAAAGAAAGAATAAGAAAAAGAAAAAGAGACTATTGACCAATACATACGATTGAAGTGATGGTGCCCTATGAATAGTAAGTAGAGAAAGAATGAATGAATGAATGAATGAATGAATATATATACATATATTTTCTTTATTTAAACAAGAGAAAAGATCAACAGTTTTCTCTTGAAATCAGTACATTAGCAAAAATCAATTGGCAATCACCCGTTGTTTGCTTAGTCTCATCTCGTTGATATATAAACAACATTAAATCTTATCAATTTTTCTTTTTCCTTTTTTTCAGATGTATTTAAGTAGATTAATACTTGTATTTCTTTGCATACATTTGTCAACAACATTAGCATCGATTTGTTCGGAAGAAAATTATTCATCACAACAGTGTGAATGTGAAGAAATATTTTCAAATAATGAAATTTATCTTGCATTGAAATGTTCGATATTTCCACAATTGAAAACGCATATTAACTATCGATCAATTGAATTCGAATTTTGTTCGAATGATTTAGATTTTTCTCAACAAACATTCGAAAATTTAACAATTAATATTCTACGTATTCGTCATTGTAATCTATTGAATTTAAATGAACAAACATTTGCAAACATAAAACAATTCGAAAAATTCTATTTCGAAAATTCAACAATTAAATCACTTACAACACATGAAAACAATTTTCAAGATATATTCTCAATAAATTCATTTCAAACATTAAAATTTCTAACATTAAAATCAATACATTATCATCAAACGCATGTACATGATAAAAAATTAAATTTCGAATATCTTCTTCAACAATTACCTAATCTTCATCGATTAGAATTAACAAATATTCTTCTCGATAGTTATCGTTATACGAATGTACAACTTGTTGGACAAAAATTAACTTATCTCAGTCTAACAAATACACATCAAACAAGTTTAGTACCAATCGAATATCTATCATCACTTGAACAATTACTTATTCGTCAACTACCCGAAATATTCAAAACACAACCATTAATAAAATCATTGAAAAAATTAAAATTTCTTAAATATATTCTCTTTGAACATAATGATATTAAATCAATTGATTCATTGGAATCAGCAAGTTTAGATGACATTGATTTAACATCAAATTCTATTGAAACAATCGATGAATATACATTCGAACATGTACCTAAACTTCGACAATTAACTCTAACAAATAATCCGTTGAATCAAATCGATAAAAATGCTTTTTGTGGCGTTGAAAAACTTCAACGTTTATCAATACATATTAAACATCGACAAATATCACCATTGGATAATTGTTTTCTTATTAATTATCCTTATTTAAAAATTATTCAAGACAATCAAATGAAATTCTCATGCAATTGTCAATTATTAAATATTTATCAGGAAAAAAATCGAACAATTAATCGAATATTTAAGTCTCATCAAAATTGTCTCTTAGAAAATCAATTCGTACAATTCTATGAATTAGAACAACGTTTAAATTGTTCAATGAATCCATTCGAACAATGCGAACCAATTTGTCAAAAACGACGTGTCAAAGTTCTCTCGACTCATATCGAACATATTCAAGGCAAAGACAATCATTCAACACGAATAACTCTATCGGCTTGTGCGTTTTTCTTATCTGCTTTTGTATACAATTTTATCTTTTAAAAAAAACAAATAATAATAAATTCCTAAACTAACCTGATTAAGTTCATTCGGACCGAGTACATTGATTTTCAATGATTTCGTCAGGCCAGTTATGATAATTTTACTAGAAATAGACGAAATTATTTTTCAAATAAATCGTTTATGACGTACGTTTCATTCAATCGAAGATAGAAATATTGTGGATTGAGATCGGGCAATGCTTCATCATAGTCAAAGAAAAGATCATTGTAAATTTGAGTTTGTCGAATTTGATCCTTCATTTAAAAAAAAATGTAAATAAATATAAAAATAGGATTGTCTTACTTTATCACAAGTGATTAACAAATGAAAATACGGAGATTCATTCGAGTTTTCATCTGGCGAATTCTCCGAATAACCAAGAAGAAATTGATATGTTGATAACCATAGAACACTAATACATGGCGGATAAGTACCATTTGCAGTTGATGATGCATATTGTTTTTTTAAAATCATATTAGTATCGTACAGATTCAATGCACCTTCGTATGTCACAACAACTAATTGTTTACCTTTCGGACTCCAACAAACTAGAAGATTGAAAATTAGGAAAAACAAATCGATCCAAACGAATTTCTACTTGATGAATAATCATTATTTGTTGTCGATCTACCCAATGGTTTCAATTGTTTTGTTGGTAGATCGATTTCAAATGTTGAAACAGCGCCTGTTCCATCGATATATGCAAACATATTCGGTATGGCAGGATTCCATGAAAAATTCTGTATTGTATCACCAATTGCGTCACTCGATAATCGTGACGGTGGACAGATCGGTGTTGAATCGGACTAAAATGTTTTCACTCTCAAATTTACGTGTATATTTTTCTTTGAAATGAAATCTTACCATTTGAATTAGCTTTACAATATCATAGAAAATAATTAGCCAACATTGTGCGTCAGCTTGTGTAAGAACAACACCAAGAATACTTTCATCGGCATTCAATGCAATCCAAATCGGTGTAATTGGCGAATTTTTTTTCTTTAATTGTTGACCAGGTATATACGGTCGATAGAAAATCGATGGAGTTTCGTCTTTATTCTGATGATTTGCATCATCATCGTCATCATCTTCAGTTGTTTTAGTTAAATATCGCGATTGTTCATCGATATATGCCGATGAAATAATCGCAAGACCATCGTCTTCGGTTGCATAGAACACATAACCGTATCGATTCGATGAAACAAGTAAATTTCTCGATTGTATTTGTGATGCAATTCGTTCTTGTTGACCCGCTATTATCAATGATTTACCACCTTTAAAACTCACAACAGCATCCTACAGAAAAGAGTTGTCAGCATGCAAAATACAGGCAAACAAAAAGCGTATCTACCATATCTATTTCTTGTGCTTCGTCCATTTTCTTTCTTCTAGAATAAAAACAAAATATCAACGAAATCGTAGTTTCTATTTGACCAGTTTTTTTTTTCGTTTCATCGATCGATCATTCAGAAAAAAGAGAGAGAGAGAGCGAGAGAAAAAAGCGTACATAAACAAAATGAAAAAAAGGCAAAAGAATGTTTTTTTGAATTCTATTCATTGTTGTTCGGGGATTGTTAATGTCATTGTTGGTTGTTGTAAAGTTGGTGTTTTACCCAACGATTTGACGTTGCCACCGACTTTACCTTCGTAATGCATTAAAATATCTTGATCGAATGGGCATGATTCTTGGAATGCTTTCGTTTGATAACAACGTTGCATGTACGACCAAAGTGTCGTCAGATCATTGGGAATATCGAGATTCTTAAAATATTTGCCCGCTATACGTATGTGTTGTAATTTCGGCATAAGATCACAATCGACCGATGTCATTTCATTAGCCGATAAGAATTTCGTGCCATTCTCTTCTAAATAATCATTAATACGTTTAAATTCACTCAATAAACTACGTAATTTCAATTGTTCTTGAGGATCATTCGATGGTGATTTTAAATAGGCATGAAATTTAATGAATACATTCGAACAAATATCTTCAGCTTCTTTTAATGAATAAAGATTTGTTACAGGAAAACGTTTACTTATTTCAACATCAATATCAAGATTATCAGTGAGAACAACTTGAGATGATTTATCATTGTTTTCATCGAAAACAACTACCGGTGGATTTGAATTGTAAGCTTTTTTGAATTCTTGTTCAGGATTTTTCATATTAACAGGATAGACCTAAATATGAAACGAACGAACAAACAAAAATAGAATTTCGAAATATATTTTACTGTTAATGCAAGTTCTTTCGCTTCGGATTTCAAATACAAAACCATGAACCATCGTTGACATATTGGATTTGCTGAACGATGAGAAAAATCGATTTCAGATCGTGTTACAAACAAAGCTACCGATGGTATTTGAGAATTATTTGCTTCCATTAGTACTGTTATTGAAATCTAAAAGAGAAAAAATATGTAATTTTTCAACATACATCGAATAAACAAATAGTTTAAATGACTCGATATCGTTGAAGTCCAATAACAGAAAGTCGAATAGAAGTCGCTAGTTGTTTTTTTATCCACATACTTTTTCTGTTCGAATGAATGCATACTTGTGATGTGATTATTGCATATTTATTCAGAATTAATCAAACGAAAAAGAGAAAAAAAAAGAAAAAAGAAAGAAATTTCGTTATGTTTTGTTTTTCTTAGACGAGCTTTAGTAAGTCTTTAAACAGAATGAAACGTTGAATGGTAATATTTGTTTGCGTATTTTCGCGTAATTTCTCTCGAAATGAATCGACAGCATATTCGAGTGAATTAAAAATAAATTTTTTCGCTGTTACTTGACGAATCGAATTCCATTGACTGATTTCATCTGAATATTTCGATTCGATTCGTTTGAATATTTCGTCAGTTAACTTATTTTTGACTTCTTTACATGTTATTTTGTCAATGGTAAGAGTTCGTAGTTGTTCACCAGTCAAAGGTGGATAATATGTAAATGTACTTAAATATTTGTATTCAACCTAAACGGAATCGAACTTTTCTATGATTGAGACAAACGAATAAAATTCAATCTTACAGAATAATTCGCTGCAATCGAACCGATGCATTCACTAATGAGAAATTGTACAGAATTTTGAAAATCCGTACTGAAAATCTGTGGCAACGAACTTTCCACAATCGTTTCGTATTCTTGTTCTACTTCGATCATGATTTCAGTTTTGTCTTTCTTTGTCGTATTCTCTGACTCTTGTTTTTATTTTATATTTTATTATACAATAAAGAACAAATAGAAGATAAAGTTTATTATTTCATTGTCGAATTTGTATTGCCGTTGTTTGTCGATGATGAATCAAGAAATTTCTTTCCGAGCTCACGTAGTGCATTAAATGAATCGATTTGCGTTTGAATTTTATTCAATAGGAATTGATATTGAACGGGATCGACTGCTCGGCCAAGTTGAGGGGTTAAAGGGATCAGTGGATGGCCCGCATGAGTACTTGATTCCATGACAGCTTGATGTGATGGCATGTAACGACGAAAATTATTCATTGTCGATGTATAATCTTGTAACATACGCTAGGAAAATAAATCATATAGATAAGAGATGAGTTGAATTTCTGTAGTTTTACGAGATTAGCCTCGAGATTATCGAGAGAAACGAGAAGACTTTCATAACGACGGACGAGATTTTGTGATGTTTGAGCAAGAGCATCAGGAGTTTGAGAACTAGATGATGATTTCAATTCGAGAAGTGAATGAATGAATTAATGAAGCTATTTACTTTAATCGTGCATCGTCCATTTGTAAAATAGATGAATATTCATGTAAAAATGTCTAAAAAACCAATCGAGAGTATTAATTTGATTTGAAAAAGCAGTTCAACTTTAAGATTCGTATCAAAATTAGTAAACGATCGTTTGACTTTCAGTCCAAAATCATCTTGCTGTTGAACCGGATGCTGCTGCTGTTGCTGTTGAGTAGGTTGTGGTGGCGGAATTTGTTGTTGTTGTGGTGGCTGCTGTTGTTGCTGCATTGGTTGTGGTTGTTGAGGTGGTTGCTGTGGCATCATACCGTGCATCATCGGTTGACCATAGCCTTGTGCCGTCATCATTTGTTGTTGTGGCTAGATAAATGAATCGTAGAAAATCAATTCGAGAGAAATAATTACGTTTTTTGTTTTTCTCATACCGATGGATGTGCATAATGACCTTGTGTGGGAGATGGACCGGGACCTGGTTGTTGAACATACTGCGAAGGTGACGCGACATTATAGGGTGCGCCTGTTTGAGGACTTGGCATGTGACCTGTCATGCCCGGTGGTGGATAACCACCGACAGATGATAACGGTTGACCTTGAGCGCCTGCTGGCGGACCGGGATATCGACTCATCTATAAGTCGAAGGAACAAATGTAAGTAAGTATGCATGTTTGTTTATTTATTTATGTATGTATGTAGTGTTTTTTTTTGTTTCATCATGTCAAGAAAGTTTACGTTTTACTTCTTTTTTCTCGTTTAATAAACACTGTCTTCATTATTGAAGTACAAGTGCGTATACATGTTCAACACAAAACAACCTGGTTGAAATCCACAGAAAATAGAAAAATAAGGATGCAAAGAAGAAAGAAATGAAAGAAAACAACGATGTTAGACATGCTAGTAGGTGTAATAAAAGAAAACAAAAGCCAATAACAAGAGAATTCCATCGGAATCGATGAAAAACTCGAACATAAACAGTGAGAAAAATGAGAAAGAGAGAGAGAACTGTTCAAATACCTAAGAAAAAAACCAACAGATAGATGTAATTTTGTAACAAACAAAAAAGACCGGGGTGTGAAGCAAACAAAAAAACAACAAAGTCATGTTAATATGTGAGTTATAACAATGAAAGAAAGAAGAAAACAACAACCTGAGAAAGAAAACAAATAACAAACGAATGTGTTTGGAAGGTAACACTACAGCTATTAGAGAAGAGAAAATCGTATGTGTCAAGAACTAAAGTACTATTCATAGCGCGAAAGAATGAAACAAGAGCGAAATTATGGCCGACAAAGACAGACGAGTGCGACTAGAGGAGAAAAAAACAAACAAAGAGGAAGAAGAAGAAGAAGAAGCGCGCTGATATAAACAGAAAAAAAAAAGAACGAAGAAGAAGAAGAAGATTTTTGTTTTTAATGCCATGAATTATTATGAGCATAGGATATTGGAAAGTGATTTTTATCAGGTGCCGTGGTTAATAACGATGAAAAATGATTATTGAAAGCAGTCGATGATTGTTCATCATTCGAATAGAATTTATTAAACGGTTCGAACGAATGAAATAACGATGAAAGAAGATTCTCTTGTGCTGCAGCCGATGAACACGATGGTGGAACTTGATTGTTCGTATTTGTAGTGGCGGTAGCTGCTGCTGCTGCTGACGATGATGAAAGAACATTGGTTATATCATTCATAGATTTATTCGAATTCAATGGTTCAAGCAGAGCTATGATATCCGATGGTTGATAGACATTCGAAATCGATGTTGCCGATGATGGTGTATTCAATTCCGATGATGATGAAAACAATGAATTCGTATTTGTATCAATAAATGGCGATAGATCGAGATCGAATCGATTCGAATACGTTTGTTGTGACATCATGGGCATGAGATTAAATGTTTGCGATTTCATTGGTGAATTCGGTGTATACAATTGATTTGGATTGATATTATTATTATTATTATGTGAAAGATTAACAAGACTTGTTGGTCGTATTCGAGGTGATGTTGAATTCGATTGATCGGAACAGTGTCTTGGCGATGTTTGCTGTTGTTTTCGACCGGATGCACGTGACCATTCGACAATTAATGTTCGATCTTTCCATGTATAACCATTCAATGCAATAAGAGCTCGTTCAGCTTCATGAAATGATTTATACGTTACAAATGCGTAGTAATCCCAAAGAATAACACAATCAATAACTTGACCAAATGTTGAAAACAAACGTTGTAAATCATTGGCTTTACAATTATCGGGTAGATTCGTACAGTATAATTTCGGAAGTTCACCATTGAGACCCATGTCTATTTGATCAAACAAAGACGAGAGATCAAGATCAGTTTCAAACAGTAAAGAGAAAACAAAAAGAGACCGTTGAGTCATTCGATACCTCAGTTTTTATCTTAACGAAAAGTTTTATTGCCATCATTGCTTAGCAAAGGTGTCCAAAAGATTGCTCATCCCCGGTATCGAACCCAATCGGATCGTGTCTCGCAACTATTCGATTAAAATTACCTGTTTTAAGAGCTTTGTTTAGTTTCATATTTGAATAATAATTATTCATTTCTTGTGTCAATGGTGATGGTGGTCGAAAGAAATTCGGTGGTGATGGATCAATTGGTGGCATCATATCGAAATATTGAGATGGAACTGTATTTAATTGTTGCTGTTGTTGTTGTTGTTGATAAGGCATAATCATCAGTTGTTTAGGCGATGAATTATTCGATTCTTTTGGCTGAGGTCGAAAACGTGATGTTGATAATTGAACAATCAATTTTCGATTGAGAAACATAGCACCATTCGATTGATCAAGAGCACGACGAGCTAAAGACGAAAACGAAAATTCTTTTCAATCCAATCGAACAAAACATCGATCTACCTTCTTCCATTGTTGCATAATGAACAAAAGCATATGAATTCCACATAACTACGAGCAAAGAAAACAATTTTATTTAACAGAAAAAAAAAACAGTAAATCATCCTACTAGCACATTCTTGTACGCGACCGAATCGCGAGAAAAATTGTTGTAGTTGTTGTCGAGTAGCTGAACTCGGAAAATTGGTAACATAGAGTTTTGTCTCTACTGCATTACCGGCAGTAGTCGCCATCTAAAACATTTGAAACAAGATAAATCTTTATTTGTGTTTTGTTTTCTTGTTTGTTTGTTTTTTCTTTGTTTATTTTGTTAAGTAACACAAAATCATTCAACACTGTTCTCTTGTTTGTTTGTTTATTTCGTGTTACAGAATAAGAAAAACAAATTTAAATCTTTTGAAATGAAGCAATATCAACCGATTGAACAAGATCTTCGAAAGCTGTAATCTGTTCTTCAAGAAAATCGGTACCGACCTAAACAAACAACGAACAATTCATATTTTAATATAATTTCATTCAAAATTACTTTATCATCTTCAACGACACATGTAATTTGTAATTTCTTGATACCATAGGCAAGTGGAACAAGTTTTGCTACGAAAGATTTAGCGTTATAGAAACTAGTTTTTGACTAATCACGATTGACTTACATGAACCCCAAAGAAGACCATCGGTTTCGATTGAACGAACGCTTTGTTCGAGTGCTGCCATATCAGTTTCATCATCCCATGGTTTAACATCAAGAATGATGGTACTTTTAGCGATAAGAGCTGGTTCTAATTTGTACAAAATAAATTCATATATTAATTCAGTCAAACAAAAAAAACAATCGAATCTTTACTTTTCGATTTCTTAGCAGCATATTCAGCTAATCGTTTTTTGGTTTCTGCACTTTCTTCTTCATCTTCATCACCGAAAAGATCGACATCATCGTCATCATCAGCAGCAGCTGCTGGTTTACTTTCCGCTGGATTAACAGAAAGGGATTTAAATTCGTGTTTCTGTTGACTATCCTGACCTTGATGTCGACCATAGTTTTCAATTGATTGACGTTGTCCTTCAAATCTATTTCACAAAAAAAGAACAAACATCATGATTTCGATATCATTCTTTCAATGCTACTTTTGTTTTTCACTGTCACTGAATGAAGCAATATGCTTATACCAACGGAGGGCATTTTCAAGTTCAGCTGCTGGTGCTTTTTTGACAGCTTCAAAAACAACAACATCACCTTGAGTTGGACGATATCTATTTGTTGTTTTGAAATCAAAATCAGTTTTCTTTTAATTGAAAAACTAACCCTTCGATGTAGGATTTGTCAGCAAGGAAGCTGTTCAATAAACCGAGTCCTTCTGCGGATTGAAGATCACCGAAACCCATATTTTATTGATTGAGAATAAAAATAACGAAGGCGACTTTCTACAAAAGACAACAAAACATAAGTTTTCGTCAGAATTTTCTCGCATCTAATTGTTTTTCTCCTCTTCAATTCGTTCTTATAGATCAACGAACAGAAATCCATAGAATACCCGTGCATTTGTCGATTTCGCATTCGATTTTCTGAACATTTCTCGTTCGAAATCTATCGAAATTATTCATTGAAAATATTTAATCAGTCTTAAATTAGTCGAATCTTTTCCTCTCCGACAAACTTATCAAAATGCATAACTGAATTGCAATGAGTCATCGATTTATTATATACAAAAGAAAAAGAAAAGCACACATGCACATATATACTGAAACAATCGTATGTATTTTTTACACAACTGATCCCACTGGATTCTCAACCGAACGATTGTTATAAATCTTTTCGAAACGTTCTAAATATTTGTTAATTTCGTTGATTGACAGATTTTCGTTTTTAATAAACACTTTCTCGGCTGAATAGATCTGTGCTTCAGGAAAAACCTGTTGTTGTACACGAGGTAATGACGTTGTATTCGTAATCTACAAAATAAAACGAATTCATAGCTACACACCGGAGTTATTCACACACATGAACTTACGTATTCATTATCGATAAGATATCGATCAGGTGTTGTTGGTGAGAAATGACTTTTTTTCTCCGTTCGTTTTCTCGACGAGAGAATGTGAATAAGAATCATAATGAAAATAAACAACAGAATGAGACATAAACATCCGATTGATATCAGAAGCAATACAGTTGAGAATTTCATTGAAATTTCCTTGGCATTCGTTGGCATTTGTAGAACAATTTGTTCACGTGTGATCAATCGACTTGATCGACCGAAATCGGTGAATTTCACTGTGAAATTATATTGAATTTTTCGTTTATGTTTCAATTTCAATCGGCCCGTATATCGATCGATCTCTATATCATTCGACGGCGATTCGATTTCATATTCAATCGCCGGTGGAAACTCTTGTTGATCGACATTCAAATCCGGATCATAGGCTTGAATGTTGTCAAGTGATTTTTGAATTAATTTCGGTGCGTATAAATTCTCGCCGAAAAGAATTCGCACGATCAACATTGAACTCAACGATGGCATTCGAGAATCGATAAGATCAATTTGAAAATCATGCGCATAGATCGATTGAAAACGAGTTGATTGTATTCGAATTGAATTTGTTCGTTGATCGATAATGATTTCATTGGAGTTTAATGGTGAATATTTTGCATAGATTGGTAATGATGGTAGTTTAAATGTGGCTAGTTGATCGAATGGTAGAACGACGAATGTTTGCGATAAATACGGATAAACATTAATGAGAGAATAACGATTGATTATGTGAATATGAAGATCGATTGAACAGTTCGATGATTGAAGAATCAAATTGTAGGCTGATTGTTCGAATGGTTTTTTCGATAGGAGAAAATCCGAATTGAGTTCGAACGTGTTCGTTGAATCGATGAGAATGTCATTTTGTAAACATGAATGAATGTTTTTCGGGAGATGAATTTGTGACGTATTTTCATGGATTTTAAGAAATAAGATCTTCGAATTTTCCAATAATTTTCGTTTGTTAAGATTCAAACTGATCGAAAGATTTCGTTGTGAATAAATCAAATGATTTGTTCGATGTGAAATTTTCATTTCAAGATCAATTAAAAGATTTTCCTCTTCGATATTTAAATTCGACAGAATTCGAAATAAAACCAAAGATTTTTCATTGAGATACAAGTCGAATGAATCATCTTTTAACATCAACAGATCACCTAACGATGAATTCATTGAAATTCGACAATCTGAACATGTTTGATTCTGAATTTGAAAATAACCAATTGGTAAACGAAGATTGTCGATTTGATTCAATTGAAATTGAATATCATATAGAAATGTCAAATGAAATTCGATTGAACATTCGCTTGATAAACGAATCGGTTTGCCTTGATCAGAAATATTCACAGTTAATTTCATTGAACTGCCGAGAAAATATTTCGAATAATCGAATTTAATATCACCACGATGTTGATCAATCGAAAATCCAGCAATTGGATTGACAATTCGATAGATCAATCGACTGTTTTCATCTTCATCAAGATCGATAGCATTCAAATGAAATGTTGAAATTCGTTCTCGAATAATAAAAACTGTTGAATTCAATTGACATTGTGGCGTATGATCATTAACATCTTTGATTTTAATAATAATATCAATGGAAATATTTTTTTCATGTTGATTCCATGCAAATAAACGAAATAAATAGAAATTCTTCTCTTCCCGATCGAATGATTTCAATGGTTTTAAAAGTAAATTTTCTTCGTCGAATTCGAAAAGATTTTTCTCGAGAAACAAAATCGAATAACGAATGAAATCACCATCAGCATCCGATGCTCGTGGTAATGCATAACTTTTTCGATGCCAATTCGAATCGTTTTCGTCGATTTCGATAACTGTTCGATTGACAGCAAATGTCAATGGATTATCATCGAGATTTTTTATTTCAATTGGCAGTAGATAAACATCGATTTTATCATGATTTGAAACAGCTATGCTAATCGAAATGAGACATTGTTTCGTCAGTTTTGTTTGACAAAGACTTTCGAAATCGATTCGTTTTTTGATAACTAATAAATGACGTTGATGATCAATAGAAAAAACATCGAATTCAGCTGATAACGGTGTTACAAGATCGTATTCTACGGATTGATCAAGATTTGGTATTTTATCAGGAAGAAATGTAACGATTGTGCCAATTGGTAGTTCTTCATTGATGGCAATTTCAGGTAGTTGTTGAATCGTTTGACAATGAATTGAAACAAAAAGGATAAGAAGAAGAATGTACATGGTTGTAATGTATTATCTGAAAATAATCATGATTTATATATCGATCTGCATGACAAAATGATTATAATTGGCTCCGTAGTGAAATAATTCAATCTGAATTGGGAATGAGAAAGCGAGAGAGAGAGAGAGAGAGATAGAGAAAGGGAGGGATCAATTCTCTTCCTCTTTTTTAACAAGACGAAGAGAAAAAAAGCTGTGATAAATAAAGTCTATTATTTGCCTATAAAGCACGTGTTTGTCACTTTATCGTCTTATCCGGTTCAATCGCACATTATCTGTTTTTATTTCGGATTTTAACAGCTTTTCTTCGACTTCAATATGTATAATGAAGCAAGTGTAACTAAAGTTTACTTTCGAGTATCGAATACTATCTATGCTAATCAAAGGAGGTCGCCTATGCGACGACGGAAGTTACTTTCAATTCGCTAAGTCACAATCAAACGTCGTCATCTCAATGTCAATCTCTACGATCAAAACAAAACAAAACAAGACAGAAGCATCTCTCACGGAAATTCGTCATCGAAAGGATTAAAACAATTATCGAAGAATTCTCGTTATGAATAGGTTCAAAAGAATGATTCCATCTAATTAAAAAAAACACAAGAATAACAAAAGCCATATGATTTTTCTAATTTTAAATAAACATTAATTTCGTTGAAAAAGAAACCTGATTCGTTTTTGTTTTAGATTTCATAGAAATGAAAATAAAAACAAATAGAGAATGTGAGATATGTATGTGTACAGCAGAAGAAGAAAAAAAAGAACATAATAGAAACGTTATTCTGAACATTAGTTACTTACACAATCGGTCTGTCTGTGCTCAACGGGGCGTCAATCTCATTCTCAATTGTTGTGTCGTTTTCAATATACAACAATAGATTGTAGACTTGCTCGCAGGACATAATGACGAAGGTTGTCCCGACAAAACGTACATATGTATGTATATTTCTTCAAGTATTGATGCCACGAAAAAAGGGGCCCGCCTGTATTATCGCGATAATGGATAATTCGAGAGACTTGAAAACGCATACAAAGCGACTATTGAATTGAGCG
>Ga0209922_102028_pt1 | contig 18333 bp, 13 predicted proteins | sample ThiBiot_500_biof_FD_183946 | JGI IMG/M metagenome (GOLD analysis project Ga0209922, IMG submission 183946) | Wastewater bioreactor microbial communities from Cape Town, South Africa - Thiocy_expt_500_biof (SPAdes) | ecosystem: Engineered > Bioreactor > Thiocyanate-remediating > Anaerobic-Aerobic ...
TGAAAGAGCGAGAGATGATGGCATGCGAGAAGGAAAGAGTGTGAGAGAGAGAGAGAGAGAGGGAAAATGTCGCACGAGAATAGCGGTAACGGGGAAAAACAACAACAACAACAAGCAAGCCAAGACCACCATCACCATCATCAACAACATCATCTCCTCATCAGCCTAGAGAAAATCGAGAGAATTAAGCAGCAGCAATAACAACAAGAAAAAGAAAGAAATCTACAGGAAAGAGTTGTAGCCAAGTCACGACTTGTGTTTGAATAGAAGAAGAAGAAAAAAACGAAGGAATCATACTGATTGACTGTACATGACGCTTACACACACTACTCGATGTAGAACATGGAAATTTACTACTGTGTTTTTCTTCGTTTTTGGTTTCATTGAGAAAAAAATATACACCGTGAGCCATTCTTCTTCGGCACTTTTTTTTCTTTCTGCACTCTCATTCTCTTATCTTCAATAAAACACATCAGTTCATTAAGCATATCAATGCACTCACACCCACATACGCATCAAGAACTAATGCTTAGTGTTAGTTACTTTGAGCAATCATATTCTTGTCTTTTTTTATCTTTTCTCTCATTTTAATCTTTGACATTACTCGACTTAATCATATTCTATTCATTCGAATAGACAAACAAACATTAAGCATTATTAAACATACATATATATATACACATATATTTTCACATTTTGACAAGTAGTTTATTTATATGGATAGAATAACCTGCTATACCTTTTATATACGTAGTTTTTTTTTCTTCATTAATCTTTTTTTGCCTTATATTCTGCCTGTCTATCTGTCTTTCCTTTCTTTTCTTTTCTATTATTATTATTATTTCGATTTATACTAATAGAAAAATAGTATTGATGATAATGATGAGGATGACAAAGTGAGCTGTGATAGAGATAGAAAAAGACAAGAGCAATATTGAAACGAAGAAGAATGAAAGAAAGAAATACGAGAACGAGCATAATAATTTTCCATTTCCCTTGTCGGTTTCTCAATGTAAAAGAAACAAGTCTGGCTAGTCGAAAATAATAACATGCCATTAATAGTTATTATCTGAATAGTCGTTGCTGTTATTTTTTTTTTCTTCTTCTTCGTATTCTTTGTTTTTTCCTCTCTTCTTTCTTTTTTTTTCTGCTTCTCTATTTATAATCATAAAAAAAAGAAAACGAAGACAACGAAAGAGGAAAAAAGCCAAAAATTAATTGTATGTATACATTTATATATGTTTTGACTTTTACACCTGCAGTTTTTGCTGATTATCATCGTTGATGTGTTTTTCTTTCCGCGTTCAGTTATTTGTTTTTGTTTGATTTTGACCGAAAATAGATATGCAAAAAAGATGGAAATAGAAGAGAAAGAAAAAGAAAAATCAGTGTGGCCGATCGCTAGGCTAGATTATCTGATTAGGTGATTATTCCGATCTCTCGTAGTTTTTTCTTTTTCTGCTTCTATTTGCTTGTTCTTCGTCGACCATTGCTTTCTTTTTTTCTTCTTCTTCTTCTCCTTCGTCTTTTTTCTATTACTATTATGTCTATAGTTCGCATCCATACATCATCGGTGCCGAGCGACCCCGATTTTCCTACAACGATAGCTGTTGTCAGAACATATACTCTTCATGGTCTTTTTCTTCCTTCGCTTCACTAACCGCACAATGCAACATAGAGAGGGAGACCCTGTTATTGAATAATCGAGCAAGCAAGCAATAACAACGAGAAGAAGAAGAAGAAAAAGAAGAGAAATGAGAATTGACGATAGTAAAAAAAAAAGGGAAAAGAGAAGAAAAAAAGAATGTCGACCAGTAAGTTCCAATCGAGTTTTTTTTCTTCGTCTTTTTCGATAAGTTCATTTGTAGTAGACATAAGGCAGGTGATGATCTCATCTAGTTTGATAAAAATCTTGTTGCATGCTAGATGAATTTGATAAGACATAAGACAATGACAATAAGAGAAACATAAAAAAAAAAGAAATGAAAGAAACGACGAGAGATTGATCAATATACTATTTGTCAGATGTCAGATTTCGATAGAAGACACAAAGACGAAGAAAAGATTCTTTTCTTTTCTTTCTAAGAAATCTAATATATCTTCAAAAGCTTGTCTTCATTCCACGTGGAATTGATCGGTTCGTCTACCTATTTCCTTGTTCTTTTCTTTCTTTTTTTTTTCATTTTCCTCGTGAATTTCTCGATATTACTATGAGCATAGCCCAAATGAAGCTCCCAAACAGACTGGAGGAAAAAGAAGAGAAAAGAGGAGAAGAAGAAGAAGAAAAAAACGCGACAAGTCCTAGTAGTTGTGTATGTGTTCTCGAGAGATACACGTTATCTGTTCTTCGTTTCTATTCTATGTAATTCTTCAGTTTTTTTTCTCTCTCTATTTTAAGGTCTATCTGTCGTTGTATATGGTTAAATAAAAAAAATGAATAAATCATGAATAGTTATTTATCTTCGTTTCAACGACGGACTAACTTCTTCGAAGAGAATATTTTACTTCAAACTACAAATTTAGTCAATTAAATAATCCAATCAAATTCATCGAACTTTTTATTTATTTATTTATCCTACAAGAAAACAAAGCACATACACACACACGTACATACATACACAATCTATTCTTATTATAATAAATTTCTATTCCAAAAAAAGTAAAATTTACGATGGTTAACAAGAGAAAATCGACGAATGAACATAATATTAATTCAGCTGACGAAGCTGGAAGAGAATTTGGTATTTCAATAAAAGATTTAACGAATCTTATGCAAACACGAGGTCATGATGGTGTTAAAGAATTAAATGAAATCCACGGCGGTTTGAGTGGACTCGGTCAAAAACTCAAAACAAATTTAATAGATGGTAAACGAACGAGATTAGTTTTTTTGTTGGTTTAAGTTATCTCTCAAATTTCGTTTCGTGGTTTTGTTTTTTAAGGTTTAACAGGTGATGATGGTGATCTAGCCACGCGTGTGGCTGCTTTCGGTCGCAATGAAATTCCACCGAAACCACCGAAAACATTTCTTCGTCTTATGTTCGAAGCCATTCAAGATCTAACATTGGTTATACTCATAATATGTGCTGTTATTTCATTTGGTCTCTCATTTTATCATGGTGAAGAAGAAACATTTGAATCATCGACCAAACCTAAAGAAGCCAATGTTGAATGGATCGAAGGTGCAGCTATTATTATTGCTGTCGTTGTTGTTGTCTTTGTAACAGCATTTAATGATTGGACAAAAGAACGACAATTTCGTGGTTTACAATCAAAAATTGAGCACGATCAAACATTTATCGTTATACGAGCCGGTAAACAAGCGCCATTAGCTATTAGAGAAATTGTTGTTGGAGATATTTGCGTTGTTAAATATGGTGATTTATTGCCAGCTGATGGTGTTGTTGTACAATCGAATGATCTCAAAGTTGACGAATCATCGTTAACAGGCGAATCTGATTTAATAAAAAAACATGAATCAAAAGATCCATTTCTTCTTTCGGGTACACATATCATGGAAGGCAGCGGCAAAATGTTAGTTCTCGCTGTCGGAGAAAACAGTCAAACAGGCATGATATTCAAATTATTGGGCGCAACGAAAGAAGATGATGAGGAGAAGAAACCTACAGATAATAAAAAAGAAAGTACGTAAATGAAACATTTTTTTTTTCAAATCTTTTGCATGCAACGATTCGTTGAATATTCAGAAGATAATAAGACAGATCCTGATGTAAAAAAACGTTTATTAACGACAGCAGGTAGATATTTCGATTGCTAATTAATCGATTCTCTTGACGATTGCTTATTCTTCTTCTTCTTTTTCTTTTTATTAATAAACAGAAAAAAAATGAAATGATTGTTGTTGTTAAATTAGATTCAGCGGGTAATAATCATGACGCAACTGAATTACAAGAAGTCGTACCAAAAGATGCAGCTGCTGCAGCTGAAGATGATGATTCAGGCGGATTTAAAGTCAAAGAACGTTCGATTCTACAAGCTAAATTAACTAAATTAGCTATTCAAATTGGATATGCAGGTAAATAATTGTTCTTTGTTATCCAGAGAGAATGTGTGTTGATTCTCGAGAGAATTTATTCTGTAACTCAGCCTTTGATTTCATCAAAGGTCTTGAGGGATCATAAAACAGAGCGCAATGTAAAAAATTATTTATTTATTTATTTTTTCAGGAATGACAATTGCAATTTTAACCGTCATCGTTTTATTGGTTCGATTTTCAGTGGAAGAATTTCTTCAAAAGTAAAATTTTAGTTTGTTTAGAAAATTAAAAATTTATTCTTGCTTGTTTGTTTTGTGTGTGTGTAGAGGACATCGTTGGAATAATAAATACTGGAGTCGATTTGTACGATATTTAATTACTGGTATTACGGTCTTAGTCGTAGCTGTGCCTGAAGGTTTACCATTAGCTGTAACAATTTCATTAGCTTATGCTGTTAAAGTAAAAACAAATGAAAACGAATAAAAAATAGAATTTTTCGTTTGATTTTAAAATAGAAAATGATGCTTGATAATAATCTTGTTCGACATTTGGACGCGTGCGAAACAATGGGCAATGCAACAGCTATTTGTTCGGATAAAACAGGAACATTAACAACAAATCGTATGACTGTCGTACAAGTTCATGTCGGTGGTAAACATTGGAAAAATGTCGAAAATCCAGTGAAAGCTCGTGAAGTCGAAAGTGCGCTGCCACGTTCGACTAAAGAAGTTATTTTAGAAGGTATATCGGTTAATAGTGGTTATTCATCGAAATTATTACCAGGCGAAAAAGACAGTCTACCGAAACAAGTCGGAAATAAAACCGAATGCGGTCTATTAGGATTTGTTTCTGGTCTTGGCGGTAGTTATGATGACATACGTTCGAAATATCCCGAAGAAAAATTCGTACATGTTTATACATTTAATTCCGTTCGAAAGAACATGTCGACGGTTATTCAACGACCCGATGGCGTCATACGAATGTATACGAAAGGTGCATCGGAAATTGTTCTTAAGAAATGTAAAGCTATTTTAAATCGCGATGGCGAAATCGAACCATTTTCAACCGTTGAATATGATAAATTAGTGCAGACTGTTATTGAACCGATGGCATGCGATGGTCTACGAACGATTTGCGTTGCCTATCGAGATTTTCAACCGAATCAATTGCCGAATTGGGACGAAGAGAATAGTGTTGTCGATCAATTAACATGCATTTGCATTTGTGGTATTGAAGATCCTGTTCGACCTGAAGTACCAGCTGCGATTGCTAAATGTCGAACAGCTGGTATTACGGTTCGAATGGTTACAGGCGATAATGTCAATACAGCACGATCGATAGCATTGAAATGTGGTATTATTTCTCCGAATGATAATTTCTTAGTATTAGAAGGCAAAGAATTTAATCGACGAATTCGTTCGAAACCTGAAGGTGAAGTTGAACAAAGTTTATTCGATAAAGTTTGGCCACAATTACGTGTTCTCGCACGTTCATCGCCTCAAGATAAATACGTTCTTGTTCGAGGTATCATCGCATCGAAAATCAATCCAACACGCGAAGTCGTTGCTGTTACTGGCGATGGTACTAACGATGGACCTGCTTTGAAAAAAGCCGATGTTGGCTTTGCTATGGGTATACAAGGTACCGATGTGGCTAAAGAAGCGTCCGATATCATTCTTGTCGATGATAATTTCAATTCAATTGTCAAAGCTGTTATGTGGGGTCGAAATGTTTATGATTCCATAGCCAAATTTCTGCAATTTCAATTAACAGTCAATGTTGTTGCTGTTTTTTGTGCGTTCATCGGCGCATGTATTGTGAAAGAATCACCATTACGTGCTGTTCAAATGTTATGGGTTAATTTAATTATGGATACATTAGCGTCATTAGCATTGGCAACTGAAGTACCAACCGAAGAATTACTAACGCGAAAACCTTATGGTCGAACACGACCGTTAATTTCTCGAACAATGATGAAGAATATCATTGGCCATGCTATTTATCAACTAGCTGTCATGCTATTTATTTTATTTGCTGGTCCAACAGTATTCGATATCGATGATGGACGACCAGTTGAAAATGTTTTCAAACCATCACAACATTTTACAATGATTTTTAATGTTTTCGTCTTAATGACATTATTCAATGAGATTAATTGCCGAAAGATTCATGGCGAAAAAAATGTTTTTCGAGGATTTTTTACTAATCCAATTTTCTATGGTATTTGGATAGTAACATTTGTCGTACAAATTTTTCTCGTGCAATTTGGTTCATTTGCATTCTCGTGTGTGGCATTAACACTTGAACAATGGATGTGGTGTCTCTTTTTTGGAGCAACTGTTCTTCTGTGGAATAGCAAACAAACAAAAAAACGACAAACATATATTTTTTCTTCTTCTTTTTTTTTTGTCTAGTTGGTTAATCTTATCCCGGTGACACGTCATATGCCTAAATGGGGTGCAGGTGAAGTGTACGTTGAGACATTACCGGCTGATTTAGGACCCGAAGGACAACCAAGACAAGGAGCTAGTTTAACTAAAGGACAAATACTTTGGTTAAGAGGAATAACACGTCTTCAAACACAGGTATGTTATTCAAAACTAATCTTAATCATACATTATCGTGAATATCGACATCTAATGACATACTATTTTCATATGCTAGTTTTTATCTGCATGATTGCAGTCAGTGAAAACTAAGAGACGATAATTATGACTTGTTTGTCATGCATGATGAACAAAAAACAACGATCTTTTTCTTTGTTTCTTTTTCGAAATAAATTTAATTCATTATTCTCTATCAATAATCTGACAGGTGCAAGTCGTTAAAACTTTCCAAGAACATGTTGCCAAATCGCCGTCTTCCCAATGGTAACCATCATTACTATTCTTACTACCATCATCACCACCACCACCACATACATACACCTATTTGAAATGAGGCGCATGTGCGCTCGACTAATCTGTTGGTCCTTATATATATTTTTTTTCTCAACATACACACACCATTACCATAATATAATCATGATCTGCACCTTGTTCTCTTGAGGTTTGACCCGCCTGCCCATTCTATTGTATATTCTCTTCTAATTTGTGTCGCCCTCAAATACCTTTAGTTTTTAATAGTCATCGTTTCCTTCTCCTCCTCCTCTTCTTCGTCTTTTGTCTTGCTGCTTTTTGTGGTGTTTTGTGAATTGCATTTTATGTCGTGTGATATATGCATGGCTGTGTCCTTTGACCATGATAACCAATCGTAACAATATGATTTTCTGTATCGTTTTCTTTTCATTCATTTCTAGCTTCGTGTGATAAAAGCATTTCAAGATTCAATCGATCGACACCTGCCGCAATTTGTAATATTAGACCGGCTACGAGCCGTGACTGTATCTTAAAAAAAATACATAGCACAGAAACATCAAATCATTCTCCTACGATAAACAAATTCATTCATCCTCTCAATTTTGTAATTAAATACCACTGATAATCCGCGAACAATTATCCGATATTTAGAACAATTCAGCAACAACAAACATTGAATATCGGCAGGCCCGTTCTTTCTCTCTCTCTCTCTCTCTCATTGTCTCTATGCTTCTCTAGTTTCACTCTCATATGTTTCTCCTTTATTTAAATTACTTTATCTTTCTCTATCTGGTCTGTTACAATATCTCGTTTTCTTTTTTCTGTCTCACATATTTTGCGCGCATTTAGAGTGTGTGTGTGTCTTTTTTTGCAAACGTGTGATAAAGTATCTTTTTTTCTCGTTCTTTATCTTTGCTCTGTCCCTTACTTTCTCTCGTTGCAAAAACCAGTCAGTCACAGTCGAGCGGTGCTATACAACAGGTGGCCGGCAAAAGTCGAATGTAATGATTTGATAATAATACGATTTCGAATTTCATTTTTCTTTCATCAAAATAATCTCTGAGAATAACTAAACAAATACGCCGAGTGAGTGATGATGACTGCCTACCGCCTTTTCTCTTTTTCTCTCGTTCTTTCTATCTATTCCCTTCTTTCCCTAGACTAGATAGATTTTAATTATATTCTCTCATTTTTTTTTGATTGTTTCTTTTTTTTTTTCGTCTGTGTTTTCTTTCTTTTTTTTGTGATGAAGATGATTATGATCATGTCTGTAGTCGAATAACAATAATAATAATAATAACTTTGGAAAATAATCATTACCTTTTCTTTATTTCATTGCTGGGAAAAACAAAATAGAACAAAAAAAGAACTTCTTTCTAATCTATTTATCTTCATAGATTGCTGTCGTCGATGCTTTCTATCAACCGCCATTGCCAACTCAACCTATCCTAGTAAATCGACAACGAGCAGCAACTGTCATCTAATGAAAAACAAAACAAAATATTATTAGAATTATTCAAATTATTCTTTATTTCGGTTTTTTTTATGTCTTTAATAGTTCGTCATTTTTTTTTTCGTTCGCTCTGTTCGTTCATTAATGTGATAGAAAAAGAAATCAAAAACAAAATTTTTTTTGCTTCGTTTACTCTTTGTAAAACAAATAGAATAAAATAGTAGATATCTGTTAGTTCAAATGACTATTAAAACGATAAATTATCTATATTAATGATTGACATATTTCTGCCATATGTGTATATTTTCTAACAGATAGAAAGATTACAGAAAAATGATGGAAAAGAAAAGCTGTTATTGAATTCAAGTATTCGATTGAAACACTAGACTTTTGGTATTAATTGATTGAGATCTTTGGTTGTTCGGATAAAATCTTGCAAAAGATTATTATTCGCTTCAATAAGTTCTTGTTGAGACTGGACTTTTGACGCCAATTGTTGTACTTGTGTACGTAAACATGCGATGTCTGTATGCAAGCTTTTATCTTTTTGTTGATACGATGTCGAGCAGTGTTCGCATGAAATAACAATATATTGACAATTTAAACAATGTTGATCGAATTCTTTTTGAGTTATGTCTTGATTACATCCGTCACAACGTTTCAATTGATATTCACAATTTATTTCATGTTCTTCAAAAGCATTGTACGAGAAAATATTTGTACAACCATTTGGTTCATAACAACATTTGATTTCTAGTTTTCTAACCGAATCCATGGTTATCGGAGGGTCTCGTTTTTCTTCATATTTACCACAATTATTTGGACAAGATTTTTGGGGATCATTTTTATGATATCGTTCGATACATGATAAACAAAATGTTGTATCACAATTTTCACATTCAACAGGATGCCAAACAAGACCTTTACAAAGATAACATTGAACAATATCTTTCTTTTTATTTTCAGCATCTTTAACACGATCTAGGGGAATATGTCGCTCGTAAATTTCTGCATTTGTTGCCATTTTCAACTATGAAAATAAAAAAAATAAGATAACAACTATGAAAGATAAACTATTGTTCTTTCTATTCTTTCGTTAAACTAAACAAATATTTGATTCTTATATTTTTTTTCAATAATGACGTGCAGATAGGTATATTATTCGTTATCAAACGAAGTCGATTCAGGTTGATTGTTTTGACATCCTTGCTCATTTTCATCATTTTATCGGATGAAATATAAACTCACATCTATATGTTTTTTTTTGTTGGAAAAAACCAGCTTATAAGATTTTAGTTTTCTTTTATGATATATTTATATAATGATGTGAAAAGAGTTCGTTCTTTTTCTTCCTACCACGTGAAGTTTTTTTTTTTATTTAAGAAAAAAATGTAAAGCTATAGACAGACATACTTTTTTAAAAGAATATTTCATTTTGTGTTTCTAGTTATAAAAAATGTATTCGAGATATTCACTTCGAGATATGTCGGATTTAAAACCTAATTCAAGATGTCCTACTGATAAACAAATTAATATTTTACTACTGGGACCAACCGGTGTTGGAAAGTCAACATTTATCAATGCACTAGTTAATTATCTCATCAATGATACTCTCAAAGAGGCCGAACGAGATACAATGAAAGTTATCATTTCAGCATGTTTTCAATATGACGAGACGAGAATCACTTTAGGTGATCAAGATGCTTTCGAACAATTTTCTACGGAAGGTCAATCAGCTACACAACAATGCCGTAGTTTTCTTTTCCCTATTGGCGATCGTATTATCAGATTTATTGATACGCCTGGTGTCGGCGATGTTCGAGGTCTTGATCAAGATGCTGAAAATTTTCAGGAGATTTTAAATTATATTGCTCAATATGAACATTTGAATGGTGTATGCATTATGTTGAAGCCAGATGAACCACGTATGACTATACTCTTTCGATTTTGTGTTAATGAAATTCTTCGACATTTGAATGTCGGAGCGAAAGAAAATCTTATGTTTATTTTTACGAATTCTCGAGCTACATTCTATTCACCAGGTGCTTCGAAAAGACTTGTCGATGCTTTACTTGCACAACACGCAACCGAGTACGGCGTAACTATACCATGTGTAAGAGCTAATACATTTTCACTCGATAATGAATCATTTCGATATTTGGCACTTCGTAAACAAGGTGTCGAATTAGACGAATATCAAACCGAAAGTTACGTTCGAAGTTGGGAGTATTCAGTAAGAGAATATGGTCGAATGATGGAGTATATTGTTACACGACCACTTCACGCTGTTAGTGACACACTTTCATTGAATGAAGCTGAACAACTTATTCGAAAATTATCTCGTCCTATTGCTGAAACAGCTAAAAACATCGAAGACAATATTCAACTAGCAAAAGATCATAAAAAACGAATTCTTGAAGATCCAAGTCTTGCGTCACAAGGAGTGCCACAACTGAATGTTACGATAACACCCCTTTCACAACCACGTACAGTTTGCATAAGTGATAGTTGCTGTCGAGTGATTGAAGATGGAAAAGATAAAAAAATCGAATATATATCAATATGTCATGACCAATGTTACTTGCGAGGGGTTCCACAAGAAACATTAGCTGATCCAAGATTAGCAGAATGTACTGCAATTAACTATAAGACTGGTAGGATATTCATTTAAAATTATCGTTTATATTCAATGTTTGTTTTATTTAGGTAAATGTACGGAGTGTGGTTGTCATTGGAAGAAACATAAACATATTACATATGAATATAAAACAAATCGAACAATGTCGCTCGGTGATATTGATAAACGACTGACTGATTTACGAGAAGAGGCAGCTAAAATTCAAGAAGTTTACAGAAAATTAGTGAAATTTCTTCATGTAAATGCTCTGCTTCCAGTTAATGATGATTTTATAAATTATCTTGAATATTTTATTCATGAAGAAGAAACGAAACAAAATGTAGGCGCTAAAAATACTGATGTAATTACAAATCTCAGAAAAAAGTTGACTGATTACAAAGCAGAGATGGAAGTATTCAAAAGAGCTTTAGATGACCAAAGACGTAATGGAAATTTGACTGATGTGATAAAACCCGATGAGATATTTACATTAGTTGGTACTCTATATCGATTACCGATTAATGGTAGACAAATTCGTGCGCAAGTTGATGGAATCAAATTTAGTCAAGAAGGAAATGGTACTCGTCGTGAAACGAATGTTAATCTACCAAGCAAAGCCGCTTCTTCCAAGATTATGATTCAAATGGTGAACGCTACTTCTCCGAATACACGAACTGCGAGTTTCACTACTCAAGATAAAACATATCGTTAAATTCATTCCTGATTTTTTATGTTTGTTTGAAAGAAAATTTTCTTTTTTCTCCTGCAAATGTATGATATCCTAATATTTGTTCTCTTATCTTCTATATTACTTTGATTTTAGATTATTTCACTAAACTTAACTAGAATGGATTTTGTGTTAGGTTTGTTAAAGAACTTTTTCGGCACAGGGAAAGATTATCCTGTTTCTATGAATACTATAATTAAAGAATGTATTGCTATCGATCAATCCGCTACACTAGGTTCGTTATATGACATATCCTCGGATACTTTTGTGGGCAAACTACGTGGTAAATTCAAATCAGACAAACTCACGACGCAAGAGCACGCTACATGTTACGTGTGCAAAGGTCGTACAGCTGAAACTCAAAATTTATTAAAAATGATTGGTATGGATCTACATCAACGTATAAGTATTCTTTCTAAAATGGTAGAACCCAATGGGGCTGCATGCGTTATTAATCATCCTCGATTAATCGACGAACATACTCGCTTTTTATATTTTCGTTTCGAAATGAAGACAAAATCATGTCAAAATGATTTATTAAAAAAAGTGGAAGCACGTCAAGTTGAGAAGGTTGATACATATACAATACATGTTTTAGGTCAAATTACCTATGGTATGCATGGCGTTGTTGTTTTTCAAATACAACCTGATCAACAAGAGAAAATCGATTCTTTATTCGAAAAGTTACGTTACAAATTACTAGTTGACTCTATTGAATTTGAGATAGAATCAGAAAGATATGAAATATTAAAAACTATTCATCCAGTAGCTGTTTATTCAAATGTGGCGAAATTAAATAACATGCCAACACTATATGATATTTGTAAAAATATTAAACAAATTAAAACAAATTCAAAAAATCATTCTCCAATAAAACATACACTGCTTCTTATCGAGGGGTTAACTCCAAGCAGTAATAATATAAGAATTCCAGTGAATGAAGAAGAAATGAGGAAATTAGAGAACACACTGCTTGAACAATTCAACGAAGTGAGAACTCTGCAAATCCGATTAGACCATGAGTTACCAGAACTACTACAAGACAAGTTACAGGAAAGATTAAATGCTGTTAAAGAAGGATTCACTGAAATTAGAAAATTATATGACAATTATCTCAAAAACATTAACGATCAAATTAAGTTACTACGTGCAGGACAGAATGCTTGGGCCGATCTAAATCAAATAATGGGATCTGAAGAAGCCATCACTATCAAAGATTCTCTTCAGCGATTACAAGATGTTTTGGATCATTTAAAATCAAAGGGAAAATTAATTAACAAATTACAAACTGATGGATTTGAATATTGTAATGTAGAGATATTAGGAATCAATCGCAATGATACACAAGAAAAAGTCACTGATACTCTTCTTAATAATAATTTAAACAAAGTTATCATTTGTTGTAATGATGAATTAAACAGGAAACTTTCGTCAAAATTATCAAAAGGAAAACAGAAATATCCACAGCATTCTCTAATCTATGCAGATTTCAGTTATGCAAAATGGCCTTTACAAGAAATTATGGTTTTACCACCAAGAGATCAATCTATAACAGAAAATAATATTACTTCTAAAAAACTTCAGGCACCTTTAGCCCCTGACAAATCGAATGATCAGAGAATTATTACTATTTTACTCATCGGTGAATCAGGAGTTGGTAAATCAACCTTTATTAATGCTTTTGCTAATTATCTGCAATTTAATTCACTTGCTGATGCACAAAATGGACAGCCAACAGTGATCATTCCTGTTTCATTTCTGATGACAACAAACGATACCTTCGATGAACATATTGTCAAATTCGGTGAACCTGATCCCAATGAAAATCATATGAATATTGGTCAATCAGTCACTCAACAATGTCGCTCATATGTTTTTCCAATTTCCTCAATTGCACATCTACGAATTATCGATACACCGGGTTTCAGTGATACTCGAGGTAGTGATCAAGATGAACACAATATGAAAATGATCTTTTCCTACCTAAACAACATTTCATATGTGCATGGCATATGTCTCCTGTTCAAACCCAATGTTCAGCAATTGCATCCATATTGGTACGCGTGTTTTACTCAGCTATTTCAATACTTTGGTGAGAATATTCGCGAACATCTGATGTTTTGTTTTACTAATTGTCGATCGACATTTTATGCTCCAGGTGATACTCGTCCAGCACTAGTATCACTATTGAAATCACTTCCAGTGAATAATATTCCCTGTGAGAAAGCGAATACATTTTGTTTCGATAGTGAATCATTTCGATATCTGGTAGCTTTACAGCAGAAGTTGACATTTGAAGAAATTCAAAGAGAAGAATTTGAAAAAAGTTGGAAGAAATCTGTTGAAGAATCAAATCGATTCAAAACATTTCTTTGCGATCAATTGAAATCCTATGATCGATCCATCGAATGGAAATCAATTCGTGATGCTCGATCACAGATTATTCCTATGATTCGTCCGATATTGGAAGGAATGAGAAATATTATTCGAAATATACTATTGTCTCAAATGAATTGTTCGATCATACTAAAAGCTATACATCTTGATCAAATAAAGACAATCAGTTATCCGCATGATCGATCTCTTGAGCGTTGTGGTGATTTTTGGATTTTCTCTGATCATTTAACATCAATATTATCTACAAACGAAGATGATAATCAAACTGAATATCGACTCAATTATGAGTTTAAACAAAACAAAGTAGACGAAACTGTTCACAATCTTCAAAAACAATTGAAGGAACTCATCAAGATATCTGCAATATTTGGACATTTTTTAATGACAACAAAAGCAAAAGAACAAGATTCATTTTTATTAGGGTTCACTCGAATGATTCAAGAAGAAGAGATTATTTATCAAAAATATCCTCAGAGTACTGAAAATAGACAATTGATGGAAGAATTAGAAAAATTGAGAAACGAATATCAACTCTTATTGCAAGAGACTAATTCAAATGGAGACATTTCGACAGTGTATGAGCAGTTGGAATCACTTAACGAAATACAGATGGTAAAAGTGCAAATCGATGCTATCAAAATGTATCGAGAACATTTCGTAAGGTCAAATGAACGTGACCCAGATATTCAAACAACTCCATTATAGTAATAATGATGAAACATTCAAATTGGAAAAAAATTTTTCCTCCTTTTTCTTCTTGTTCTGCTTTTTTTTATAGAGTTGCATAGAAAAAATAAAAATAAATGTCTTCTAGACATATTTTACTTTTTCATTCTTCTACTTCTGTTCTCTTTCTTATTGTTTTTAAAGTATTTGCCAACATATAGTATTCTTTTTCTCAGACTTATTTTTTCGAAACTCAGCCAGTTGATAAAAATTTCTTTTTGCTAAATCATGCAGCGATACTCACATCAAAATGAAAATAGCCTAACACCCAATCGACATTGCCCTTTAGCTCGAGAAATAAATGTATTATTATTGGGTCAAACCGGTGTTGGTAAAACGACATTTATCAATGCTCTAGCTAATTATCTTGTTAATGATACTCTTCGAGAAGCCGAAAAAGATGATATACAAGTTATTATTCCAGCATCATTTTCTTTTACCGATTCTGATACTTTCAATGAAACTGAAATAACTTTGGGAGAAGAAACTGAGGACGAGAAATTCAAAGATCCGGGCCAATCAAATACGCAGCAATGTCGAAGTTTTATTTTTCCGATTGGTGATCGAAATTTACGGTTGATTGACACACCAGGCATCGGTGATACTCGAGGTCTTGAGTATGATAATAAAAATTTTCAAGAAATTCTCAATTATATCGCACAATATAAACATTTAAACGGTGTATGTATTTTATTAAAACCAAATGACGAACGTATGACTATATTCTTTCGTTTCTGTCTCAATGAACTTCTTCGACATTTGGATGTCGGAGCGAAAGACAATCTTATTTTTGTTTTTACCAGTGCTCGAGCAACATTTTTTATGCCAGGTACTTCGAAAAGACTTCTCGAAGAATTATTAAATAGACATCGACAAGAACATGGAATTGATATACCATTTTCAAAAAGCAATACATTCCTAGTCGATAACGAACCATTTCGATATTTGGCTATACGTAAGCAAGGTTTTCGATTAGATCAAAATCAAATACAAAGTTATACGGATAGTTGGGATCGATCTGTTGCCGAATATGGCCGACTCATGGAATATATTGTGGCACGACCATTGCATCTTGTAAGTGGCACACTTTCATTGAATGAAGCTGAACAACTTATTCGAAAATTACCTCGTCCTATTGCTGAAACGAAAAAACTTATCGAAGAAAATATTCAACTAGCAAAAGATCATAAAAAACGAGTGTTAGAAAATCCCGAATTGGCATTAGAAGGAATACCTCAACTCAACGTCTCAGTCAAAGTTTTAGAACATCCACGAACAGTCTGTAGTGGTGAGAAATGTTGTCATGTGCTTGAAGATGGTCCTAATATGAAAATTGAATATACATCAATCTGTCACGATAGATGCTATTTGAAAGGTGTTATACAGGAAACATTATATGATGAAAATTTGCAAGATTGTGAAGCAATGAATCCAAGAGACGGTAAAAAATATTCACTTCAACAATAAATACACGTATGTCTTTTCTTTAGGTTTTTGTAAAGTATGCCATTGTCACTGGTTACAACATCGTCATATTACTTACGAATATAAAACATGTTTAGAATATTTGAATTTTAGTCATACAAATAAATCAAAGCCAAAGAAAGATATTTCCTTGAATGAAATCGACAAACGTATCACTGATTTACGAGATGAAGCAGCAAAAATCCAAAGTGTCTATCAAAAATTAGCTGCATTTCTTTACACACATGCTCTACTTCCAGTGAACGACGATCTCATAGAATATCTTCAATATTTTATTCGTGAAGAACAAATGAAACAGTCAGCTGGTGCTGATAATGCCGACGTTCTAGAAAGTCTCGAAAGAATGCTCAAAGAATTTACTGATGGAATGGAATTATTCAAGAAAACATTACAAGAACAGAGAAATTCAGGAACTACTATCGAGACAATTCGGCCAGAAGACATCTTTCCTTTAGTTACTACACTCTATGATTTACCAATTAATGGTCAACAAATTCGTGACCAAGTTGCCGGAATACAAAGAGTTCAAGGAAGTGAAGGTGTTCGACGTGAAACCGAAGTTCGATTGCCGGCGAAAGCAGCTGCATCGAAAGTGATGATTCAAATGATTAATGTTACATCAGGTACTACTCATCGACCTGTTAATCCATCTGATGATGACGCACTAACTAAAAAATTGTATCGTTAGAAAAAAAAAACTATGACATCGATTTTATATCAATTGTAAATGTCAATAAAAAGTGTTTTTTTCGGAGTTAAAACGACTCGAGTTTATATGAGAAAGAGAGAGAAATTCATATTTTACTACTCGATCAGACATCATGCGTGAATTGCAAAGCATTGTCTCATCGTAATACCAATACATTCGTTCTAACCTTTTCTTATATGCATGCATATGTTTCTTTTGTATATAAACAACATTATCGAAATTTTCGATTCGAAAGAGTGACACATATAAAGACGCACGAAAGAAAAACGGAATATTTGTCGTTGAATAACTCAATAAGACCTATCGTCTCGTTCGTGTTTTTTTTCTTCATTTTATCCGATAAATTCGATCAGTAGATTGCCTATTGTTTTTCTTGAAGCAATGATGATGGATGTCAGCTATCGAATGAAAAAACGAAAAGAAATTCTTCATCAACTGTGCGTAATATTAGTCTCTCTTTTTTGTTGTTGTTGTTATTGAACAATTTAGATATCGAACAAGCAATGCAATGTGTTTTTTGGGTTTGACTGGGATTATTCTTATGATTATTGATAATGAAATAACATTTGCTGTTGGTGAACAAGACGATACATTGATCAATTGGTTAATTAAATTAATAATTTCGATCACAACGATTGTTCTATTGATTTTAATTATTTATTATCATAAATTAGATTTAACACTTTTTTCATTGAAAAACTCTATTTATGATTGGCGTATTGGTTTAACGAAAAAACGAATAGGTCTTATTCTAATCGAATTGATTATCTGTTCGATTCATCCATTTCCACGATATTTTCTTCCTAAATGGACTTACACATCAATACCGACAAATAGTGAACCTTTAGCGATGTCTCACATATACGTCGATGTTATTCTTGGTTTACCAAGTAAATCGAATGTGTTCTTTATTTTGTTTTCTTAAAATTTTATTTCTCGTTCTAGTGTTCATTCGTTTATATTTATTCTCACGTTTTTTCGTTTATCATTCACATCTCGCGCGAGATGCATCATCTCAATCACTTGGCTATCTCAATCAAGTGTCGATTAATTTTTCATTTATTATGAAAACTTATCTCGAACAATGGCCAATACGTTGTTTAGTTACGTTTTGTTTGATGACATTCTTCATCGGTAGTTGGTCTCTACGTGCTTGTAATTATCGACCGACAACAGAACACGTACCTATTCTTGACTCGATGTGGTTATTTATAGTTACATTTACAACTGTTGGTTCGTTTTAATAAAACAATTTTTTAATTATTATTTTTTTTTATATATTTCTAAGGCTACGGTGATTTAACTCCATCAACATATTGTGGTCGAAGTATATGGATCGTTTTCTTTTTTTAATCGAAATAAAA